>Ga0193951_1000025_pt1 | contig 61615 bp, 50 predicted proteins | sample BB_2_MG_FD_140370 | JGI IMG/M metagenome (GOLD analysis project Ga0193951, IMG submission 140370) | Microbial mat bacterial communities from the Broadkill River, Lewes, Delaware, United States - BB_2_MG | ecosystem: Environmental > Aquatic > Freshwater > River > Microbial mats | place: USA...
CGACAAAGTGATAAGGTTATTTATACTATGATTAATGGTCGTTTATACAATGCTGAAACTATGGATGAAGTAGGGCATTATGATAATAAACGCGCTAAGTTCTATTTTGAAAATTAGCAATAGCGCTAACTACATGTAATAAAAAGACTGTCTTTTTATTACATGTTATATGTTTGTTTAGGAAGTAAATATGTACCTACCAAATAGGCATAATAAGTTCATTTTATTAGGTTAGATTAGAGTAGATTCGTTTAAATTTAAATGGTTAACTTTTATAATTATACCAATCTCACTAGCTATGTGATCATTTCTACTTGCTAAAATCACCAACTACATCGTTATTTATTTAATAATTAGAACAACTAGTTATTGCAATAAATGCCTTGTATTTGGCAATTTTTTCTACGTATAAAATTGTTCACTTAATTAATGAAACTGGTATTAAGCATTTTTTCACTTAAATTTTTTCATTTAAAGGATAGCGAGTGAATTTAAGTCGCTAGGGTAAGAAAAACCCTAGTAGCTTTATATGAAACAAAATTTAGTACAAGGCGGTATTTATTAATAGAGAATAACTCTCAATGACAAAGAAATACGGTTGAAATCACTGGTTACTACAGTTAAGCACCTTCAAGCAAAATCACCCGTGAGCGAAAACACCAGAATAACCTTTTTTGCATTTTTCCAAGTAACTCAATTTGACTTTATTCAATATCTAATGGCTCTGGAGACAATATAATACCGGTATTGTCAGCATAAATATGATCATCAGGTAATATGGTTACGCCACCAAAGTTAATCGCAATATCAATTTCACCAAATTCATTATCGTTAGCGCCAACAGGAATTGAAACTAATCCTTGAATACCGATATCTATTTCTTCAATCGCGTCAACATCACGAACACTTCCATAACAAACAATACCTTCCCAGCCATTGTTTGCAGCAGTTTCTGCGATATCTAAGTCAATTAAAGCGCGCCTAGTTGAACCACCACCGTCAATGACGAGTACCTTGTTTGTTCCTTCCGTCATTACTGTTTTTTTTATGAGCCCAACACCTTCGAAGCACTTTATGGTGACTACTTTGCCCCCAAAAGAATGTCGGCCACCATAGTTGCTAAAAATAGGATCGATAACGTCAATTAAGTCAGCGTAGATATCACACAGTTGCGAGGTATCACATTCCATAACAATAGCCTTAAGTTTTAGAGATAATAGCTGTTAGTATAACCTGCTGAAGTGAAAATAAAATAGCTACTTGTATTTTGGACTAAAACTCTCTTTAATAGATGATTCATTCTCACTAATAATTGATATATTAATGCTTGTAAGTACGGACTCATTTACATTTTTATTTGCTATGCAAGCCATTGTGTTTGCTATTTTGTCATTAGTATTTTTAGTGTATTTTCGCTCTTTTAAACGTGAGTATGTCAAATGTTGGTTGTTTAGTTTAGTGGCATTAAGTGGTTATTATGTTCTTAGTGCAGCACTTCCTATTACCGATATCTATATAAAAAATAACAGCTTATTGCTTTTTTATGAGCAAGTTCAACAAACAGCCTTATATCTCTTTCTAGCTTTTTTATTACTTGGCCTTTATCGCACAAAAAGAAAGCTCACAAAAACCTTTGTGAGTCTAGCCGTGTTACTCACTTTTTTTGTTAGCTTAACGGCATCAATTGCTTATTTATTTAGCGAAGATAACGCAGCTATGTACTTTGAGGTTAAAGCACAGGTACAAAGTTTTATTTTCATTATTAGTTTCTTAAGCGCAAGTTTATATCTCTTTATTGATCGCAAACCACACTTTTCTAGTAAACTTTTATTTGCCTTTTTCCTTATTTCTGCCATTCGTTATCTCGCTTATGTAACCATGACAGTGATGACTTTAACAGCTGAGTGGCTAAACCAATTAACGTTACTATTAACTTATTTTGATATTGGTGCTCACAGTATTTTAGGATTTATTTTACTTATTTGGATACAAGGGGATGAGCGTAATATCTCGAAACAGTCTATTCTTCGTGAGCAGTATTTAGGAAAGCATGACTTCTTAACGGGCGCGTTAAATCGCATTGCAGTAATGAATCAGCTAACAGAGGCAATTACTACTGCTAAACAACAATCATGTAAGCTTGCTGTATTTCTAATTGATATAAAGCAGTTTAAATTTATTAATGATACTTATGGGTTAAAAGTAGGTGACTGTATTCTTAAAGAAGTCGCAAGTAGGCTAAATAATAGTCTGCTACGGCCTAAGGCGGTAGGGCGGTTAAGTGGTGATTCTTTTATGTTTGTTATTGAGTATTATAATGAGCCGTCAGTTGCTCGAGTGCCAGAGCATCTCCATCAAATTATTGGTCGCCCTTATCAATATCATGATCAAGAAGCACATATTCAAGCGAGTATTGGATATACCTCTTTTCCCGAATATGGTGATAATGCGGAAGAATTATTGCAAAATGCAAACCTAGCTTTGCATCATGCAGAAACGAATAATATATCTACCATCAATTTTGAATCAGGTATGCAAGCAGGTGGACGACGTTTATTATTAAAAGAGAAAGAGCTTAAAAATGCCATTCTTAACGATGAATTCGTTTTATATTATCAACCGCAACTAAACTTGTTAACGAATCGCTTAGAAGGCGTTGAAGCTTTGGTACGTTGGCAGCACCCAACCAAAGGTTTATTGTTACCAGGCGAGTTTTTAGATGATATAGATACTTTGTTTATGAATAGTCAGTTTGATAATTATGTTTTAAGTAAAGCCTGTAGTACGAATGCTCGATGGTATGAAAAATATAAACGCAGGGTAACTATTGCCGTTAATATTACCGCTGTTGAATTTCAAGACCCTCAATTTGTTAGTAATATTCAAACTTTATTACGTGATAATAATTTATCTCCTAGATATTTAGAGCTAGAAATCACTGAAAATGTGGTAATGACTGATATCGATACGGCTATGACCACTATTACGTCATTACAAAGTATGGGTATCAAAGTATCAATTGATGATTTTGGTACAGGCTATTCATCTTTGGCCTATTTACGCCAATTACCTATCGATAAAATTAAAATAGATCGTAGTTTTATCACTGAAGTTGCAACCAATGACTCTGATTTAACTATTGTTAAATCGATGATAAAACTCTCTCATGGTTTAGGGAAGCGTGTACTTGCCGAAGGTGTTGAAAATAGAGAACAACTAAATGTATTACGTAATATGGGCTGTGATGCAGTTCAAGGATACCTTATTGATAAACCATTGCCGGAAGAAACATTTGTTAGCTATTTAACTAAGCAGAATACAAGCACAAAAACTTAGTTTATGCTTATTATGAGGTTTAGCTGGCTTAGTGAATTGAGGTTGTCGTTAACGCGTAACTTATTAATTATATGATTTATTGTTTAGAGGGAGCTTTAGTTTGTATACGTTCTTTCGTGACTTGATCAAGCTTAATCATATAAGAATTTCTGCCAACGCCATAGAATTCTTCATCGGTAAAAATAATGGTGTTTTCGTCAGAAAAGGTCACTGCTTCTTTTTGCGTGACGATACCCAAATCAATTTTATAAGCATCACCTGAGAAAAAATCATCACCTTGCCAATTTTCAAATAACCATAGTCGTTCTGAGTCTAATAGTACTAATTTACTTCTATCTGGACTTAGAGCTGCCGACGTTATCCAGCAGAGCTTTTGATGTGTGGTACAAGTATTAAAGTTACTAATAAAACTGGCCTGATAATTATCTGCGTGATCACCAATTTTATATAAGTTAGTATCGCCATCAAATGGCTTTGTTCTATTTTTTGAAAATAAATATAAGTGTCTTTTGTAAAAAACAAACGCCTCTAAATCAAAGTTTTTTTCTGACGCTTTAGGTGGAAAGTTTCGATGCTCTGGAAAGGTGAATTTAATTATTTCCGCTTCAGTTTCGGTTCCTTTAATATCAATAGGATTCTCAATTTTATAAATGGTGAGCCACTTACGCATATTGTCATTATTACCAAAGTCACCAATAAAAAAGTGGCCAAAATCATCCTGGGTCATGTCTTCCCAGTCTAAATTTCGCCCATTAGTAATAGTAACTGATTTTTTAATTTTTCCATCGCTTTGTACTTGGTGTATTTGTGCTGAATTACCGCCATCATTGATAGCCCATAAGTTGCCTGCTTTGTCGAATTCAATCCCCGAAACTTCTTTAATTCTGCTGTCTAAGGTGACGACTTTACTACTATAGAGTTCATAAGATTCACTGATTATTACAGCTAGAACGACGACCGCACTTAGACCTACAAACGCATAAAACGATTTTTTTATCATTGATTTTCCGTGTAAAGTTAAATCTATATGGTCGTGAGTATTGAAAAGCTAGGTTGACAAAACTATATATAAACGACAATAGCACTAGAGGTACAAGAATAGCTTAATTTACAATTGAGTGATATTGATCATTGCTTCACGAGAGTGCCCAGAGGCTTTTAAATTTGTAAGATAGTGTTGCCAACGATCATTCTGTTCTGTTACTAATAACGCTATATATTTAGTTGAATATATAGCGTTATGTTGATCATCAAAAATAAACCTAAAGCCATGTTTACCTAAATTTTCAATTGCGGTTAACACAACATCCTTTTTATGAGTAACTAAGCTTTGTTGTTTGGTCGGTTTATTTGCTGAAGGGGTAAAAACACGTAAATATTCAAAAGGTAAACAAGCAGACTGCCCATTGTTAAAATCAATGGTAAGACTTTTTGTATTTGTATTTATCAAAAAACTTTGAATATTCATAAGTGGTTGTAAACTCGTTAAAATATGTTTCTTATAGGATGAAACGGCTTAAATCTTCATCTTGTATTACGTCATTTAACGTTTTATCAACATGTGCTTTATCAATAACAATTTTTTCGCCTGAACGTTCATTAGCATTAAAAGATAATTCTTCCGTTAATCGTTCCATCATAGTATGCAAGCGACGAGCTCCTATGTTTTCGGTAGTTTCATTAACTTGCCAAGCAGCATTCGCTATTGCTTGAATACCGTCATCACTAAACTCAATATCCACGCCTTCTGTTGCTAATAACGCAATATACTGCTCTGTTAGTGAGGCGAAAGGTTCTGTTAATATTCTAACAAAATCTTCTGTTGTTAACGCTTTTAGCTCTACTCGAATAGGTAGGCGACCTTGTAATTCAGGAATTAAATCTGAAGGTTTAGCCATTTGGAAGGCACCTGAAGCAATAAATAGAATATGATCAGTTTTAATCATGCCATGCTTAGTACTAACCGTTGAGCCTTCAACTAAAGGTAATAAGTCTCGCTGTACGCCTTCACGTGATACATCACCGCCACTATTACTATCAGCACGCTTACAAATTTTGTCTATTTCATCAATAAAAACAATCCCATTTTGCTCTACCGCATAAATAGCTTTTTGCTTAATATCATCTTGATTAACGATTTTAGCGGCTTCTTCTTCTTGCAACGCCTTAAAAGCATCTTTAATTTTTAATTTGCGCTTTTTAGTTTTATCATTCGACATACTTTGGAACATGCTTTGCAATTGCGAAGTCATGTCTTCCATGCCTGGAGGTGCCATAATTTCTACGCCGACTTGCGGTGCAGCTAAATCAAGTTCAATTTCTTTATCGTCTAATTTACCTTCACGCAATTTTTTACGGAATACTTGACGAGTATTGTTATTCTCACCGTCTACATCATTTTTTTCAGCGTTTCCAAATCCATCACGAGCAGGAGGTAATAACACATCTAAAATACGCTCTTCAGCAGCTTCTTCAGCTAAATGTTGCACACGATTCATTTCGTCTTCTTTAACCATTTTAATTGCCATATCGGCAAGGTCACGAATAATCGTCTCAACTTCTTTACCTACATAACCCACTTCTGTGAATTTTGTGGCTTCAACTTTAATAAAAGGAGCATGTGCCAGTTTTGCTAAACGACGTGCAATTTCAGTTTTACCTACACCGGTAGGGCCTATCATTAAAATGTTTTTTGGGGTTACTTCATTGCGTAGCCCTTCGTTTAGTTGCATACGACGCCAGCGGTTACGTAAAGCGATGGCAACAGCACGTTTGGCTTCGCTTTGGCCGACAATATGGGCATCTAATTCATGGACAATTTCGCGGGGAGTCATATCTGACATATTTTAATCCTCGTTTTGTCTTGATTCATCAAAACAATAATCTTTTTGAAAATATAATGGAGAAACTACTATTAAGCCTGTGGCTTACAATTCATCTATCGTTTGAGATTGATTAGTGAAAACACATATATCACCAGCAATTGTTAAGGACTTCTCTACAATTTCTTTGGCGCTTAAGTCGGTGTTTTCTAATAGTGCGATAGCGGCTGATTGGGCAAAATTACCTCCACTACCAATAGCGATTAAGTCATGTTCGGGTTGAACAACATCACCATTACCGGTAATAATTAATGAGGCAGTTTCATCAGCAACAGCTAATAAAGCCTCAAGCTTTCTAAGGGCGCGATCACTACGCCAATCTTTGGCTAGTTCAACAGCAGCTTTGGTTAAATGGCCTTGATGTTGTTCAAGTTTACTTTCAAAACGCTCGAAGAGGGTAAAAGCATCAGCAGTACCGCCGGCAAACCCCGCCAATACTTTGTTGTTATATAAACGACGAACTTTTTTGGCATTACCTTTCATAACGGTATTACCTAGTGACACTTGACCGTCACCACCAATGGCTACTTTGCCATTACGTCTAACTGAAACAATAGTAGTCATGTTAACTCCAATCTCAATAAATACATTTTTTGTTGTAAATAAAGTTGGGGTTATTAATGAGTTTTCAAGGATAGAATTTATTTTATAGTCATTCTATCCAATTTATTTTGAAGGATAGGTTATTTCCATAACCAAATCTGACAACGATTAATGTTGTTATTACGTAATTTGTGTTTATCTTGCTCTGCAGCGCGTTTTCGTGAATATGGACCTAAAACGACTTTATGCCATATATTATTTTTGCCTTGTGCAGTTTGAATTGAACTTTCTAACCCAGAGAAAGCTATTTTAGCTCTTAGTGATTCTGCTTGGGCTGCCGTTTTAAAAGAACCACATTGCATTTTATAAGGACCATTTTGTTTAACTTCATACTGTCCTACTTCAATTTCTTTGGTTTTTAAATTTTCAACATAAGTCCATTTTTCTTTAGGAGGCTCAGGTAAGTCTTTCTCTTTTTTAGGCTTAACTTCATGTTGAGTTTGAATAGGCGTTTTAGTTGTTTCATCTGTTTTTAAAAACCATAAACTATAGACAAAAACGGAAATAAATATGATAGCTATCAGACCTAAAAACTTGAGTTTTCGAGTCGAAGTTGGATCTGGTTGTGCCGATTTTTTTTTGTAAGGGCTATTTTTTTTCTTTTTTTGCGGCGTACGAGAAATATAATCTTGATTTGACATGAACTACAGAAGAACCAGGAAGAATGTAAGCTATTTTATACTTAAGTTATTTCTAATTACAAGTAGATATAGCGAAAGCAAAACTATCCAGTAAAAGTAGGCTGCAGTTTAATTATTTGATTACCAATTTAAATCAATAGGATCAATGTCTAAACTCCAACGTACTTTACTTTGCCATTCATTATTCGGGATGGCAGCTAGTAACTGGAAAATAGCAATATGCAGATCTTTTCTTGATTTAGCCTGCAAAATTAAATGATAACGAAATTTGCCCGCCTTTTTCTCCATTGCTGCAGGAACAGGTCCGGCAAATTGACAGTTAGTGAAAGTAAGCTCAGTTAATAGTCGTAAGAACTTTTCAGGATAGCTTGGGTAATTGGCTTCAGCGCGGAATAAGGCTTGATAACTAAAAGGTGGCAACATAGCTTGCTTTCTTTCAGCTAAGGCTTGTTTGGCAAAGTGTTGGTAGCCATTATGCACTAGGTCTTGTAGTAAAGGATGTTCAGGATAACTGGTTTGTACTAACACTTTACCTGGTTTACTCGCACGACCGGCACGACCAGCGACCTGAATTAATAGTTGTGCCATTTGTTCGCTGGCACGAAAATCAAAACTGAATAATGCACCATCGCCATCAAGCACCGCTACTAAGGTAACATCAGGAAAATGATGACCTTTAGCCAGCATTTGCGTACCAATAAGTAATTGATGTTTTTTATCTGTAATTTCTTGTAATAACTTAGTTAATTCACCTTTTTTACGGGTGCTGTCTCTGTCTATTCTTACCACACTAACATCAGGAAATATCTCACCAATTCGTTGCTCTAACTGTTCTGTTCCTTGACCTATAGGTGCAATACGAATACTACCGCATTTGGGGCATTGTTTTGGTACACGTTTTTGGCTACCACAATGATGGCAAATTAATAGTTGTTGTTTTTGATGGTAAGTATAAGGTTTATCGCAACGTTGGCAGTCAGCAAGCCAATGGCATTCTTGACAATTTATTGCGGGTGCATAGCCTCGCCTATTTAAAAAAATAAGAGCTTGTTCACCACGTGCTAGTGTTTGTTTAATCTCATGTTTTAAGCTGCCAGACAAACCAAATTCCATTTGTTGTTGAGCAACATCAATTAATGTTATTTGCGCTTTACTGCTTTTTCCAGCTCGCTTACGTAGCTGGTGGTATTGGTACTTGCCAGATAAGGCATTCTGTAATGATTCAAAACTAGGTGTAGCACTACCTAAAATAATAGGAATATTTGTTTGCCTAGCGCGTAAAATAGCAATATCTCGCCCATGATACCGAAAACTGTCTTGCTGCTTTAACGAGCTGTCGTGCTCTTCATCAACAATAATCATACCTAACTTGTGCAAGGGGGAGAAAATAGCAGATCGTGTGCCTATAACAATGGCAGCACTACCTTGTTGGGCGCTTAACCAAGTATCTAAACGCTCAGTATCGTTAAGGTTAGAGTGATGCAAACAAATAGGCACGCTAAAGCGTTGCTCAAAACGCAATAGCGTTTGTGGTGTTAAACCTATTTCAGGAACAATCACTAATACTTGTTGATGATTTGCTAATACATTTTCCATGGCCTGTAGATAAACTTCCGTTTTACCACTGCCAGTAACACCGTCAATTAAGTGGCAAGAGAAGCGATCTAACGATTGATTGATTGCGGCAACAATCAATGCTTGCTCGGTTGATAGCAATTGTTTGTTTTCTTGGGTTAATTTGTTATCTTGCCAAGAAAATTGCCCTGGTTTATGCTTAACCTGCTTGATAAGATCTTTGGCAACCAAGGCATTTAACTGTGCCTTGCTATAACCTAAAGTACGCAATTCTGCCCAGCTAATACCATGATGTTTTGCTATTAATTGAAAAAGTGCGAACTGTTTTGGCGCTTTAGTTTCAACCTTAGCTAATTGCTCTTGCTGTTCATTTTCGATTAGCTCTACACTTTGCCAAACCATCGGTGGCTGCAGATCTACTTTTTTTACCTGACGTAGTAATTTGGGGAGTGCTTGTTGAAAAACGTCACCAATAGGATGGTGGTAGTAGTTAGCACATAACTTGAGATAATTAACCAAAAAATCGCTTAAGTGAAAGCTATCGTTAAGGCGTTGTGAAATTGGTTTTATTTTTGAGTCAATATCACACTTGTCGGTTATCGCGATAACAATAGCGATAACTTTTCTTGCACCAAATGATACAGCAACACGTTCGCCAATTTTTATTGGTGGTGTTTGTAGTTCCTCAGGTACTTGATAGGTAAACAGCTGGCGCATAGGAACGGGAACTGCTACTTGTACATATTGCTCAGACACGAATAATATAGAATGCTTGTTATAAGAATAGGCCGTTTATATTACCGTAAAAATTACTATTTATTAATAAGTCTTTTTTAGTCAGTTTAGTATCAGTTTAGCTTGCAGTCGGTGCGGTGATCATTTATTATTCGCCTCCATTAATTTTTACACCGTATGGTGCTTGGCGTTTTAAGTTCATATAACTAAAGCGGCTGAGTGGCGATACGCCCAATTTCTCGAAAGAGATATAGAGGTCCCCATGAAAGACGGAATTCATCCTAATTATGTTGAGTTTAAAGCAACTTGTTCTTGTGGCAATGTTATTACAACTCGTTCAACAGCAGCTAAAGACGTGCATTTAGACGTATGTTCAGAATGTCACCCTTTTTACACTGGTAAGCAGAAAGCTGCTGAGACCGGTGGTCGTGTTGATAAATTCAACAAACGTTTTGGTGCTCTTTCTAAGAAGTAATTTTTACTTTTTAGTTTCTTTTCTTGTTATTAAGAAAAGTAGCATCGAAAAAAGCGCCGAAAGGCGCTTTTTTTATTTCTGACATTTGTAGATTTTAGTACTCTATTTTTTGTGGTGTTTCTGCTACATTAACCATCTTAGAAAAACCTTCTCAAATTTAAAATTAAGGCTCAATAAATGGCAGAAAGAAAGCCAGGTAAATTTGCTAAAGAAAGGCAATTTATCAAAGATAAGCAAATTGATGCATTAAAAACGCCACCGCATTCATTAGAAGCTGAACAATCTGTGTTAGGTGGTTTATTGCTTGATAATGAAACTTGGGATCGTGTTTCAGAAAAAACAGTGGCTGATGACTTTTATAGTCGTTCACATCGTCTGATTTTTGAAACTATTGGCGCCCTAATTGAACTAGGTGAACCGGTTGATTTAATTACGCTGTCTGAAGCCTTAGAAAATGATCAAAAGCTTGATGATGCAGGTGGTTTTGTTTATCTCGCTGAGATGATGAAAAATACACCAAGTGCGGCTAATATTACAGCTTATGCTGATATTGTTCGGGAACGTGCCGTTACGCGAGAAATGATCAGCGTAGCTAATGAATTAGCGGAAGCTGGTTATGATACGCAGGGTCGCTCTAGTGCCGATTTACTTGATTTTGCGGAAACGAAAGTATTTGCAATAGCTGAAAAACGCGCTAACAAGTCTGAAGGGCCTGAAAGCTTGCATTCAGTGTTAGAAAAAACCGTCGATAGAATTGAAAAACTATGTTCAACGGAGACCGGTGGTGTTACTGGTGTTCCTAGTGGCTTTGCTGATCTAGATAAAATGACGGCTGGTTTACAAAAGTCAGATTTAATTATTGTTGCGGCTCGTCCATCAATGGGTAAAACAACCTTTGCAATGAACTTGGCTGAACATGCTGCAATGACACAAGAGTATCCGGCATTAATCTTTAGTTTAGAGATGCCTGCGGATCAAATTATGATGAGAATGCTAGCCTCTTTAGGGCGCATTGATCAAACTAAAATTAGAACTGGACAGCTAGACGATGAAGATTGGGCTCGCTTGTCTTCTACTATGGGCTTACTAATTGAAAACGGCAAAATGTTTATTGATGATGCTGCGGGCTTAACACCAACAGAAGTACGCTCTAGAGCGAGACGTATTCATCGAGATCATGGTGGTATTTCTATGATCATGATCGATTACTTACAACTTATGCGCGCACCTCAGTTTTCAGATAATCGTACTTTAGAAATAGCAGAAATTTCTCGCTCATTAAAAGCCTTAGCTAAAGAGTTACAAGTACCGGTAGTGGCGCTTTCTCAGCTAAACCGTGGCTTGGAGCAACGTAGTGATAAACGTCCAATTAACTCAGATCTACGTGAATCAGGTTCAATAGAGCAAGATGCCGATTTAATCATGTTTATTTACCGTGATGAGGTATATCACGATGATAGTGAATTTAAAGGGATGGCAGAAATTATTATTGGTAAGCAACGTAACGGACCTATTGGCCGTGTTCCACTGACTTTCCAAGGTAAGTACTCACGCTTTGATAATTATGCTGGGCCACATGTGCTTGAAGAAGATTAGTTGAGTGAGTATTGGCTTGTATTATTTTTTTGAATGTAAGCCTTTACTTAAGACTAATATTTTAACTTAACAGTAGTCATTGTTATAACGGATGCTAACTAATTGATTCCTTATATTATTCACCGTTGATGGTAGCTATTACTGTACGGCTACCACCATAATCTCTATGCTCGCCTAAATAAATACCTTGCCAAGTACCTAGGTTTAGTTGCCCATTAGTAATAGGAATAGTAATGCTTGAGCCGAGTAAACTAGCTTTTATATGGGCTGGCATGTCGTCATCACCTTCATAGGTGTGTTGATAATAAGGGGCTCTTTCAGGAACGAAAGTATTAAAGTGTTTTTCCATATCGGCGCGAACTGTTGGGTCGGCATTTTCGTTAATCGTTAGTGACGCGGAAGAATGTTGAATGAATAAGTGTAGTATGCCGTGTTGCACTTTTTCTAAGCCAGTAAGTTGTGCTTGAACTTCATTGGTAATTAAATGAAATCCACGACTTTTGTTGGTTAACTTAATCTCCGTTTGTATCCACATATTAATATTTTCCTTTATAATACCAATCTCACTAGTTATATGATCATTTCTACTTGCTAAAATCACCAACGATATCGTTATTTATTTAATAATTAGCACAACGAGTTATTGAAATATATGCCTTGTATTTGGCAATTTTTTATACGTATAAAATTGTTCACTTCATTAATGAAATTGGTATAACTATTCTGTTATCTCTGCTTTATTTAAACGTTCAAAAGCTGAAATAGTTTGTGGTATCAATTGCTCAATGATTTCAATATGCGGGCTTTGCGCTTGATAACGGGCGTAGAGCGTTTTATATATACCCGTCTCACCAATACGTTTAGTTTGTACTAATGATTGCTTGCTTAAACTATTTACTAACCATTTAGGCAACACCGCTATACCCATATTAGCAGCAACCATTTGTAATATCATATGACTATTCGCAACTTGTTTGATCGCTTTTGGTTTGTATTTATTACCAGATTCTTGATTAGTATTTTTATTTAAAAAAAGCTTAAAGAGATCAAGCTCTTCTATTTTCACTGGGTAGGTGAGTAAAGTGTAGTGGCTAAAGTCAGCGGCTGATAAAAAATCTTGGGCTGTGGTTTCACTTTCTTTTGCTAGTACAGCAACTACTTCATAGGTTCCAAGTGATTGATAAATATAGTTATCGTTTTCATTTTTTTCATCAATAAATAGAATGTCGACATCATCAGCAGGTTTATTAGTAATAGGTTTAGGAAAAGCTTGCTCTAATGACGTTTTACCAAAAAAGGTTTGCTCCATAAAGTTAAGTTTTAATTTTGGATACTGTTGTGAAAATTGCTCGGTAATAGGTAATAACCACTGAAAACAAGCGTGACAGGCTATAGCTAAATTGAGGTGAGTTATGGTGCTTTTTTCTGTTTTTAATTCGTTTAGTGCCGTACTTATTTTAGGCAAAATATTATTGGCTAAAGTTAGTAATACTTGCCCTTTTTCGGTGAACTGAACAGGCGACGTATTACGAATAAAAAGTTGTGTATTTAAGCGCTGCTCTAAGTCCTTTAACTGATGAGAAAGCGCTGACTGACTAACAAAAAGTGCATCAGCGGCCTTTCTTATATTTCCGGTGTTTGACAAGGTGGTGAGTGTTTTTAGGTGCTTTATCTCAAACATTATGAAAATTCCTTCATGTCCATCGTGAATTTTTACCCGTTCAGCAACTAGGTATTATTTAAAAGTATAACTGTTTGGGCATCTAGACGTCTAGGTGTTTTTTCGTTTATTTGTAAGTAATGAATTCAATTGGAGCAAGCCATGTAAAGTTACCATTTATATTTTGCTTATTGGCGCTAAACTGAAGGCGAGGGAGTTAAGCTACTATTAGATAATATGGCACTAGCTGCTAAATAATTAAGTACAAAGTGTATTTACTCATTTAGTCACAATAATGTAGCAAGTAAACTTTTAGAATCTGCAATAAGAACCTCGACCCTGCATGATCGAGGTTTTCTATAAGTTTAAAAAGCTCTTAGCTTATTCTTCAAGGAAGCGAATAGTACTTGGGTTTAAGTTTGTCGCTAAACGTTCGTTTACTATTTCATTCGTTTCACTGTTGATAATATCAATACCAGGTGCACTCGGTGTTGGCATACTTAGCCATAGGAAATTGGCATTATCTAAACCAAGAAAGTTAATTCCTTCTGTACCTGTGTTCGCTACATTACTCTCTGTAATTTCGCCAGTGGTTGGGTTAAATTGGTATAGTGATGATATTTCATGAAAGCTTGGTACAAACACTGATTCACTAGTATAAAAATAGCCTTTTTCTGCTGATACAATAACGGCACTTTTAATAAAGCCACTAACGTTGTCTGTAATACTGCCCGCATTAAGTACTTGGCGAACGCTATAATCGGTTGGTTCAATTTCTTCAATACGACTCAATGTTAAATCAGTGTTGCTATAATCGCTACGGGTACTGATATATATTTTATCATTGCCTGTAGTAATGCTGTTTTCAAGTGGATTTAACCCTTCTAAAGGAATACCTTTAACAGTATCGTCACTATTAGCGTTAGTTTCTATTTCTTCATCAGTCGCGGTATCAAACACTGCTACATAACTAGTATTTGGTGCATAAGCATCTGATAAACGTTGCATAACAATATAAAGCTTACCATCGTTAATAACTGCAGCAGCAGGACTTGGTGTGCCATTGGTATTGTTTTCAGGCACATAACTAGATAAATCTAATTCACCCACTTTAAAGTCATCAATATTATCGGCTTGTGGGTTAACAACCCATACCTGGCTTGAACCATAGCGTAATAAGTAGGCTTTTGTATCGTCTAATGATACTAACGAATATGGGTTACGGCTAATTGAATCTTGGCTATCTTGTGTTGAAAAAGACCATATTGCAGTATCTCTTTCACTAACTTCAGCACCATTATATTTAGTGATGGTATCAATGAAAAATCGACCGATATGGTAAACATCAGTTTTGTAGCTAGCTAACGTATAGTCAGAAGCATCTTTGATATAATAACCACTATCAACTTGTTGAGTTTCCCCGTCCATATATACAACTTCAGAACTGCTATAGTCTGGCGCTATTGTTTGCACTACCGCTAATGAAGGAGTGTCTTTAATATCGCCAACAGTAACCGTAATACTTAATTCATCAGAGAGTTCACCACTATCAGTAGCCGTAACGGTAAGTACGTATGGACCCGTATCACCGTTGTCAAAATCAGGCGCGGTATTAAATGTTAGTAATCCACTTTGATCAATAGTAAATAGTGAATTATCTGCGCCTGAAAGGCTGAATGTTATGGCATCATTATCAGAATCTGTCGCAGTATATTGAGCTACAGTTAATGAGTTTTCAGCAACAACAGGTGCCGTTTCACCGGTGAGCGTTGGAGCATTATTGCTGTCTGAATTACAACCACTTAGCAAGGCAGCTGAGATTAACAAACTTAGGGGTAATACTTTTTTTGTATAGGTTGTTGACATTTATAGATCCTCTATTGAAAATTTGAGTTGAATACTTTTACCTTGAGCTGGCCTATTGGCCAGGTCTTGATATTTTTCGTTAAATACATTGTTAAATGATAAACTGGCGTTGTATTTTGGTGTTTGCCAGTTCAGTGCAATGTTCGTTAGGCTACGGTCGGCTGGATTACCGCTACCGAGATTACTATTTGTTGATTGAAATTGGTTGTTACGATTAAAATAGAGCTCTTTATCAAGGTTGCTATTTATTTTTATCTGCCAATTGGGTTTGATCTTATATAATAATGAAGCACTGTATTGTTGGTGATAGATACCTGGTAGCTTTTTATTATCAAAAGCAATAAATGGTGAAGAGGTATCACTATCAATAAGGCTAACTTGCATTGAGAGCGATAAATTATCAAGTAATGAAATATTTCCCTGAAGTTCAAAACCATTTAATAAAGCGCCACCCACATTAGTATAAGAGCCAACACCACTAGAGTTAAAAATTGCAACAATTGAGTTCTCCAAGTCTTGACGGTAAAGAGAAGAAGATAGATTGAATTGCTTAACTTGGTATTGGAGCCCTAAACTGACTGTGTTTGCTTCTTCTGGTAATAAATTGCCATTACCTTTAAAAGATCCTCGGTCACCAAACAGCTCAAAGAGGGTTGGTGTTCGAATACCATTACTAAAGTTTACAGAAGTATTAAAGTTTCCCGTTCCGTAATTAATCCCCAATTCTTGAGTAGAGTAATGGGTATTTTTAGTCTCTTTTTGACTATCGATTGCGTTTAATGCGCTATTGGCATTCTTTTCTCGTAATTGATTACCTAATATGTAGCTGCTAATAGGATAACTATCGCTTTTCCATTCAATACGTGCACCAAAATTTATTTGTGTTTGTGCTGCTTCAACATCACAACTACTGATGCCATTACATTGAATGGCTTCACCATTTTGAGTGCTGAATGAGCTAAAATTCTGCCTGCTAATATCAACAAATGGTGTGAAACTTAGTGTCGACCAGTTAATATTTGGTTTAATACTAATCTGCTGTTTAGTGTTTTTGTAATCGCTAGTTTTTATTCTGTCTTCGTTTGGACGCTCTAAATACAGTTCATCTTTGGTTTCACCAGAATAATTAATTTCAATTCCTTCAAAATTTATATCACCGAAACTATTAATATCAGCTAACCAATAATGTTGAATACTGTATCTAATTTGATCACTCTCTAATGTAGAGCTATTTTCTGGAGAGTTATTCTGATAGTTAGCTAGGGCTTTGTCTTGTTTGTTATATTGCAAATTAAAGCGCAATTGGTGCTGATCTAACAGAACATTGTCATTAATAAACAATGATAGCTTTTCAAATTCATTATTTCTTAATGGTTCATTAATTGATTCAGAAGGGTTTACAAAGCTTTGAGGAACTAAATAGTTATAGTCATTATCACTGACCAAGTAATTTCCGCCGAATGCTAGGCTGTGTTTTTTAAAAGCATTATTACTTAAAAAATTAACTTCTTTATAGCCAAATGAACCTATCGATAACGCAATTTTCTTTTTGTTTTCACTTGGGTTATAAGTGTTTACTCTGATGACCCCGCCAATTGGGGTAGAACCTGTTCCTAGTGCTTGGCTTTTACTAATCTCAATGCTCTCAATTTGATCCGTCGGTATTTGGTTAAGATCAAAACCACCAAATTGACTATCGTTGACGAGTTGCCCATCGATATACATTTGTACTTGTTTACCACTTGAACCCCGGATAGAAATAGAGACAGGGTTACCTAAACCACTAATCTGTCTTATTTGTATACCATTGATATTCTTAAGAGCATCAGATAATGTTTGTGCAGAAGTAATTATATCTTCACGATGTAATACTTGATAATTGACACTATTGAATTCATGAGAATTGACGATTTCAATGGTTTCTATATCCGTTTCTACACTATCTATATTTGATTGTGCACCATAACTTATTTTGGTAAAAAACAAGCAACAGCAGTAAAAACTAAGTGAAGGTATTGAGAGTAATTTATTCATAATTATTCGAACGTTTTATCTGAAGTGTTAGCTTGGTAGAAGGCTCTGCTTTTATCTATATCGGCACAGAGTTTGGATAAGGCAGTTAAGCTTCTCATCGTCATACGGTGCATTGAATCAGCATTTGGTTGAATTATTTGTTCGTTTTTAACGGCAGGTATAATTGGCCAGTCTTGCCAGTTGAAACCGACTTTAGCACTTTGATTTGCCGATAAAGGCTGAATAATTAATTGAATAGGTGCTTGTAATACTTTCTCTATATTTACTTGGGGATAGGCTATATCCACTTGCTCAAACGGATTATTGGCTTGGCAAATATTCAAGAATTGTTGAGGCCAACTATCTTTCGCTACCGTGGTTAATGGCTTAGACCATAATTCGTAAAAAATCGTGATAGGCGGTTTATTTTGGTATTGAGTTTTTATAAGGTTGAGTTGGCCAAGTAGTTTCTCGGCTTGAGCATTGGCTTTTTGTTCATGACCTGTTAATTGACCAAACTCACGCATTTCTTTCGCAATATCTTCGAAACTATGCGGTTGAGAATAGATAATGTTAAAGCCGAGTTGCTCTAATCGAGTAATGTCATCACTTGGGTTACCACTTTTCCAAGCGATAATATAATCAGGTTGTAATGTAATAAATTTTTCAATTTGCAGGCGTAAGTAATTACCCACAATAGGGATCTCTTTTGCTTGCTCGGGGTAGTCGGCAAATGTTGTGGTACCGATAATTTGTTCACCTGCTCCTATGTCATATAACATTTCTACAATATGAGGAGAAAGTGCGATAATACTAGGCTTCTGTGCTGCTCTTGAGGTTGGTGAACTGTCAGCAATACTTGCAAAGCTCAAGCTAATTAAAGCGAATAATATTAATTTGAGGGCTATATTTTTCATCTAGTAGATTTACCTTTATTACTGACAGCAATGCGCTACCAATCAATACCTTGTTGTGCTTTTATACCGTTATCAAATGCATGTTTAATTGATTGCACTTCACTCACAGTATCTGCTAAGTCAATGATAGCGCGGTGACAACCTCTACCTGTAATAATGGCGTGTTGGTTTACTGGACGGTTTTTTAATGCTTCAAGTACTTCATCTAACTCAATATACTTATAAGCAACCATGTAGGTTAATTCATCCATTAAAACCACATCAATACTTTCATCTTGTAATAATTTTTTGTTTTTTAGCCAAACTTGTTGTGCTGCGGCAATATCTTGCGTTTTGTCTTGTGTGTTCCAAGTAAAACCAGTTCCCATCACGTCAAAACCAACACCTGCATTTTCTAATAATGAACGCTCTCCACAAGCCCATGTACCTTTTATGTACTGAACAACAGCTGCTTTTAAGCCATGACCGACAGCTCGAGCAACAGTACCAAAACCAGATGTTGATTTACCTTTGCCATTACCAGTAATAACAATGATCAAACCTCGTTCTTCTTGAGCATTATCTATACGTTGATCAACTTTTTCTTTCACAGCTTGCATACGTTTTTTATGTTGTGCTTTTTTTTGATCTAGGTTCTTTTCTGAATTGTTTGCTGAGTTATTATCTGTCATTTTATCTATCACTTTGCGTTTGTTTTATCGTTAAAATAAGCATTTAAGTAATCACTATTAATTAATATTTCTTGTTTTAACCATAATAAATAAGAAAAATATACTGCCTAAAGCAGAGGTTATTATACCAATGGGAATTTCAGCATTCGCTAATGCGGAGCGGGCAATAATATCGACCCAAATTAAAAAAATCCCACCAATTAAGGCACTACCAATAATCAGTTTTAATGTAGTGACTCCAAATACTTGACGCACAATATGTGGGATCATTAAACCTACAAACCCTATGCCACCACAATAAGCGACAATGGTAGCAGTTAAAGCGGCACAAAGAGCGAGCATGAGTAATCTTAGTTTATCTACATTAATACCTAAGCTTGCTGCACTTTCATCACCAAGTAAGAGCGCGTCAATTTGACGATGTAGGGCGGTAATGATGACAATAGTGATGAGCAATACCGCGGTAATAGCATAAAAGTTACTCATCTCAACACGCGCTAGACTGCCCATAAGCCAAAAAATAACGCGATTAGTAGCATAGGGCTCACCAAAGAAAAGAATAAATTGTGTCACGGCAGCAAGCATAAATGAAACTGCAATACCGGTAAGTAATAATTGTTCCATTCGCTGTAATACTTTGGCAATAATAAGCACAATAACTATCGCTAATAAAGCACCCAAAAAGGCAGCAAGGGGAAGGGCAATAGCGAGTTGTTGTTCTAAACCAATGCTAGTTAACGAAATATTAGCAATAGTTACACCTAAGCCTGCACCCGATACTATGCCAAATAAATAAGGATCGGCTAATGGGTTACGGGTTGTATTTTGTAAAATTGCCCCTGCAATGGCTAATCCCATGCCAGCCACTAAGCCTACTAATACTCTAGGTATTCTGACTTGCCAAATCACCATTTGGCTTATTTTGTCTGGGCAGTTACCCACTAGACACTGAAAAATTTGAGTGTGATTGATATCTGCTGGTCCATAACTTAAACCTGCGATAGCTGAGAGCAAGGTGAAAATAATTAAGGAGATAACAATGAAGTATGATCTAGTCATTTTTATTCCTTAAATTGATTGTTTGTTGTTCTGGTAACGAGAAAAATACACGAGGTTTATGTTGTGAATCATCTTTTATGATTGAGCATGGTAATCTAAAAACTTTACTTAACTGGGTCTGTGTTAATACTTGCTCAGGTGTGCCATCAGCAATTAATTTACCTTGCTCTAATAATAATAATCGTTGGCAATACTGACTGGCCAAATTCAGATCGTGGACTGTCATGATTACCGTTATATTTAATTGATTAACTAGATTTAATACTTGGTGCTGATAATAAACATCAAGATGATTGGTTGGTTCATCTAAAATAAGTATTTGTGCCTTTTGTACTAGCGCTCTAGCAATCAGGACACGTTGTTGTTCACCACCGGAAAGTTGACTATAGGGCATCTTTTCTGTGTTAGATAAGCCCACTTTTTCTAACGCAAGTTTTATCTGTTGTTTGTCATGGTCATTATCAATGGCAAATAAACCTTTAAAAGGTAATAACCCCATTCTGACAATATCGAGCACAGTTAATGAGAAAATCGCTTCTGCTTTTTGGGTTACATTGGCAAAATTTCGGGCTAATTCTCGAGCAGAATAACCACTAATTATTTTGTTTTTTAGATGAACGGAGCCTGATAATGCTACGGTTTTATTGTGCTGTTGTTGATTGGTAATGCAACGCAATAAACTCGTTTTACCAGCACCATTTGGACCAATAATACCGATCACTTCTCCCTTACTCACGTTAAAGGAGATATTATTAAGGATGGCTTTATTGTTTACTTGCCAATGAAGCTGGTGAACTTTCAGTAGTACTGACATTGTTTGTTGGTGTTTTCCCGCACGCAAAATTTTTAAGGTTTGTTAATTATATTAAAAGGTTAAGTATCTGACTTATCGTTAAATTATTACCAATAAATAATGGTAGTAACTTATGAATCACAGTTGCGGGTACAGTGGAGGAATTCTTTATTAAAAATAAAGGCACCTCATTCCTTAACCATTTGGAGAGTTTACGCAGATAGTACAAAATAAGCAAGCTTTAGCGGTTTAGACGTCTAAATACCAATAAAAGAAAATAGGTAAAATTTCACTTATCACTTATTTTTCATCTACACTGAAGATAGGTTTAATATTTTCAGGAGTAAACAATGAAAGGTAACAGTAAAGTTATTGCGAGTCTTAATGGTTTATTACATAACGAGCTTGCCTCGATCGATCAATATTTTATCCACTCTCGTATGTATCAAGATTGGGGCTTAGATAAGCTATATGACCAATTAGAGCATGAAATGCAAGAAGAGCTTACTCATGCTGATGCACTAATAAAACGTATTTTATTTCTTGAAGGAGTACCTAATTTATCAGATCGTCGTGATTTACTTATTGGTGATGATGTTAGTTCAATGTTAAAAAATGATCTTATTTTAGAAATGGAGGTTGTGGCAGGACTTAAAGAAAGTATTAAGTTATGTGAAGCTGAAGGAGATTACCAAAGCAGAATTATGTTAGAAAAACTCTTGGAAGATACTGAGGAAGATCATGTTTATTGGCTTGAAAGACAAATAGGGCTAATTGATAAGATTGGACTAAATAATTATATTCAATCACATATGGGTAATCACCTAGGTGGATAAACTAACAAGAGGGTTTTATTATGAAAGGGGATAAAGGTATTATTGCTTTGTTAAACAAAGCACTTGCGGTTGAGTTGATTGCAATTAATCAGTATTTTTTACATGCCAGAATGTATAAGAACTGGGGGTTGGAGCAATTAAACAAAGCGGATTATAAAACATCAATTAAAAAAATGAAGCAGGCTGATTCGTTAATTGAACGCATTCTTTTTTTAGAAGGTTTACCTAACCTACAAGATCTCGGTCGATTACATATTGGTGAGGAAACAACTGAAATACTTCAAGCGAATATAGCATTAGAGCATAAATCTCGTTCAGTACTACAAGAATTAATTGAGTCATGTGAACTGCAGCAAGATTATATTAGTAGGGATTGTGCTGAAAGCTTATTAGAAAGTGTTGAAACACAAATTGACTGGATTGAAGAGCAGCAATATTTAATTACGAATGTAGGGTTAGAAAATTACCTACAAACAATGATGAATTAAGCAACAAAGGCCTCAGTTTCTGCAATTTGTACTAATTTATCATTCAGAATACTTTTACTGCATTGGCAACATTTCCCACACTGTGAACCAATTTTTAATTCACTTGTTAATTGTTTCATGGTGTGAGCACCGTTGTCCACAGCGGCTTTAATTTGGGTGTCGGTTACGCCAAGACACAAACAGACATACATAAGTAATACCAAAAATACTTTAATTAAAATCAATGTTGATATAGTAATGTAAACAAGAGTGATTATCAATAAGGTTTGTGGTTTTTATTTAGTATTATGTTTTATATTCCATAAAAAAAGCAGCTAAAGCTGCTTTTTTTATTTAAGGTATGAAGTCTATATTACCAAATTTTAACGCGTTTTTCTGGTGCTATATACATTGCATCACCTTCTTTCACATCGAATGCTTCGTAGAATTCATTCATGTTTGAAAGCGAACCTAAAGCACGGAATTCACCTGGTGAATGAGGGTCTGTTGCTACGCGGTTACGCATTGATTTTTCAACAATTTTAGAACGCCAAATTTGAGCATAACCCATAAAGAAACGTTGATCACCCGTTAAGCCATCAATTACAGGTGCTTCTTTACCATTTAATGATGCTTTATACGCTTTATACGCAATAGTTACACCTGATAAATCACCAATATTTTCGCCTAAAGTTAATTCACCATTTACGTTTAAATCATCAAATACTTGATAAGCAGCATATTGATCTACTAAGGCCTTAGTGCGAGCAGCAAACTCTTTAAGGTCTTGTTCTGTCCACCAATTACGTAAGTTACCTTTGGCGTCATATTTACTACCTTGATCATCAAAACCATGCCCCATTTCATGACCAATAACTGCACCAATACCACCGTAGTTTACGGCATCGTCAGCTTCCATATTAAAGAATGGTGCTTGTAAAATAGCGGCAGGAAAAACAATTTCGTTAGCCGGCGGATTATAATAAGCATTAACTGTTTGTGGTGTCATATGCCATTCCCATTTATGGATTGGGCCACCTAGTTTAGCGATTTCTTTATTATTTGATATTTTACGTGAGCGAATAACGTTACCTACTAAATCATCTGATTTAATAGTTAACGCTGAATAATCTTCCCATTGGTCAGGGTAGCCAATTTTAGGAGTGAAGGCCGCTAATTTTACATGGGCTGCTTTTTTCGTGTCGGCAGACATCCACGTTAGATCGTCAATACTTGAACCATAAGCATTACGTAAATTTTCTACTAATTCACTCATGCGAGCTTTAGCTTGAGGTGTAAAATGACGAGTTACGTACACTTTACCAATAACTTCACCTAAATTACCATTTACTACACTCACGCCACGTTTCCATTGCGGGCGTTGTTCTTCTCTACCACTAAGTTGCTTAGAGAAAAAGTCAAAATCTTCATTATCTAAGTCAGCAGTTAAATAACTTGCAAAAGCGCTTAATGTATTAAATGTTAAATATTGTTTCCAAACGTCGATAGAAGTTTGTTCGAATACTTCACCAAAGCCTTTAATAAAATCAGGTTGGTTAATAATAATATCTTTTTGTGTTGCAACCCCTTCAGCTGCTAAAAAAGCCTGCCAATTAAATTTATTGGTAAGGGTATCTAAGCTGCTTGTTGCTAGTTTGTTATATGTTTTTTCGCTGTCACGGTTTTGTACAGGAGTCCAGTGATGCTCAGCTAGGTTAGTTTCTAATTCCATGATATTTTTAGCAGCATCTTTTGCGTTGCTTAGACCTGCTAAGTTATACATATTTTCAATATGTGTAATATAGCCGCTACGTAATTTTATAAACCGTTCAGCATCATTAAAGTAGTAATCTCTATCTGGTAAATTTAAACCATTTTGCCAAATATGGGCGGCGTAGCTTGCAGAGTCTTTAGCGTCAATACTAATATATAAAGCTAGTGGGTTATTGATACCAACTGTTGAATAGGCACCAAAAAAGGTGGCTAAGTCATCTTTAGTTTCAATAGTGTTAATCGCAGACAAGATTGATTGAATAGGGGCGATACCGTCAGCATTACGCTTTTCGCTATCCATATAAGAGCGGAATAAATCAGCAACTTTTTGTTCGTCAGAGCCTACTTTTAAACCGCTCGTAGCTGCAAGTTCTTCAATAATAGCTTTTACATCTTCGTCTGCTTTATCACGTAAGTCGTAAAATGAACCGATTGCAGTTTTATCACCAGGAATTGTGTGACTCTTCATCCAACCGCCATTGATGTAGCGGTAAAAGTTATCTTGTGGACGTACACTTTTATCCATGTTTTTTTGTTCAATACCAGAAGCTAAGGCTGTTTTTTGTGGAGCTTCCATACTTTTTTGAACTTCAGATTGATTCATGTTGCTGTTGCTACAGCCACTTAGTATCAGTAAAGAAGTACAAACTGCGCCAGTTATAATTGCTTTCATTTATTAACTCTCATTTATGTTTTTAATAATCATGTTGTTCAATTTATATTGTAAAGTGGAAAATAAGTATCTGAAAAACATGCCTAACTAATACTACGAAAGAATTCGTTCAAACTCCAGTTCAGAACACATCTATTTACATAATAAATTTATGCTAAGTTTATAAACAATTTATGCAGATTATACTAGTGCCATTAGGGTGATTGGTGGGCTTTATAGGATAGAATACGAGTTTTATTCTTTCTGAGAGGTAAGTAGCTCAACAGCACATTGACACATTTCATCAATTTGGCTGGCATCACCATAAATACCGTCAATAACCAGTTGTGCTATTCCGTGTAAGGTTGCCCAAGCAACCTGTGCTAAACGTAGTGAATTATGTGACTTTGGTAATATGCCTTTTTGTTGCCAAAGTTGTGTCATTTCAACTTGATACTGAAAGCTAGGATAGGCAACATCAATAAGTTTTTGTGTTCCTTTTGAGCCGTTATTGCCTTTTGTTTCATTCGTTTTTTCTGTTTTTTTCCATAATGTACTGCCAAACATTAATCGATAAATCGCCGAGTTTTGTGTGGCAAAGCGTACATAAAAATGAACAAATGTATGATATTTTTCTTGATCGGTTAGCATATTATTATTAAATATTTCTTCTGCTTGAGCTTTCCAACTAATAAAGCCTTGTGCAGCGATAGCTGAGAGCAAGTCATTTTTATCTGTAAAGTGATGATATGCCGCGGTGCGTGATACACCAATACGTTCAGCGAGTTTTCTCAATGATAAGGTTTCAATACCATCTTCTGATATCATCGCTGTTGCGGTCGCAAGTAAGCTACTCTGTAAGTCACCATGATGATAAGTTGAATTTTTACTATCAATAGTTGGGGTGTTTTTTTTCATCATTATTTAAGTTTCTATTGTGTGTGCTTTAAAAAGGTTACCGCTATAGTGTTTTTCTATGAGGAATGGCTACATTTGAAAAAATAATCCCCGCAACTAAGGACATAAAAATAAGGAATGTTTGCGAGCCTAAGTCAGTCACATCTAACATTTGCTTTCCTGAAACTAAGCTGTTGAGTCCAATATAAACTTTACTACCAGGGACTAACACAACCAGTCCCAGTAAGCGCACTATAGAAGAAGGTAAATTCATAATTCGAGAAAATAAATTACTATAAATTCCTAAGGCAAAAGCTCCAACAAAAGCTCCTAAAGCGACTCCTAGATAGCTAGTAGCCCAAATACTTACGCCAAAAGAAATGTAACCGGCAATCATACCCCATGGCGCATCTTTTAATCGTACTTTAAATAAAATAACTAATGAAATCGTCAGAGTCGTGACGGCTAACCATGACGTCCAAACAGGCATAGTTTCAGGAGGAATAAAGGTGACTTCTCCCCACATTAAATTACCTAATGCCATGCCCAAAACAGCGCCAAAATAAAGTTTGAACAGTACCATAGCACCATCCATGATACGTGCTGTCCCTGACATTAAGTGCCTTGCTGCTAATTCAGATAAGCCAACTGTTAACGATAAACCAGGAATAAAAGATATAATACTGGAAAGAATAACCATAGGTATATTAATACTAGGATCAAATATTGAAATCAAAGAGGCTAATAAGGAGGTTGTTAATGCCGCCATTGGCTCTAGCATTTCGGTGACACGACGTGAACGCTCAGCCCACATTACAAATGAGAAAACAACAAAACCTAATATAGTTGACCAGAAAACATCATGCCAACTTGTGTGCATTAACATTGCAAAAGCACCGCTTGAGGCACCAAAAGCTAAAAAAGTTAACAAAAAACCATACGGAGGGGGCTTTGAATTGACTTCTTTTAAACGTTCAATAGCTTCATCTAGCGTTCTTTCACCGCTGGTTAACTCGTCTACTAATTCATCAATACGTGCTAAAGACCCCAAATCTATTTCGCCAGGTGCCACGCGAACTAAGTGATTGTATTGATGCTCATCTTCCTCATCAGATAAAATAAAAGTTAATGCCGTAGGAGTAACCATAAATGAAGCACGAATATCTAAAAAGTGCGCAATGGAGAGTAAATTATCCTCTAAGCGATATGCTGTAGAGCCTAACTTGTGAAGAGCCTTCCCAAGTTGGATGATAAATCGACGTTTTTGATAAAAATCATCTGCAGGTGTCATATAATTAGAGTAATAAAGGTAAATAAAGCTTGTGTGCTATGTTAATGTATTTTTAGTAATTAGCAATTGTAAAATTTGAAGGATATATATGACTTTATTCATTATTCTTGCGTGTGTGTTTGGTGTTGTTGCACTTATGGTCATACTCGGAGAAAGATTTGGTAGCCCAATGAGTAATGAACAACAAGCCAGGTTTAGTAAAGTAAGTTGGATACTTGTTTTTATGATTTTAGTTGGCGCTATTATTAAAGAGATGCTTTAGCGCAGAACACACAACAACTACGTTTAGTTGTTGTGTTAATTTTATAAGAAGGAGAAAGCCGCGCTGCTTTTGTGATGAAATAAAAGGCGGGCTACCAATAATATAACTACTCGTTAAACTATTGTTGTTGCCATGCTGAAAATAAAGCCTTTGCTTTAGCTTTTTCCGTAAAAGGTTTATCAGTTGACAAGCTCTCTTTTAGATAGCTTAAGGCTTCTTTTCTTCTATCTAACTTATCTAATGTTAAGGCTAAGTGATACTTAATTTCAGCATTATTATAATCCAATATATTCGCCTGCCTAAGTAAAGATAATGCCTTATTATAGTTGCCTAAAGCTAGCTCAACTAATGCATTAGTATCTATAATATTTACATTGTCTGGCGATATTTTAAATGCACGCTGAGCTAAGTTATGTGCTTTTTCTATATTATTGACAGTTAAATTGGCTAAAGCTGCATTATTTAATAAGGCGATATTTTTAGGGTTATTAGCTAAGTGTTTATCATAAAAGTCTATTGATTTATCTAACTGACCACTACGTTTATAGTTTTCAGCAAGCGCTAGGGTTATTTCAAGATCGTTCGGGTTATTGCTGAGCCATAACGTAAGTAAGGTATCAATGTCAGCATACTGTTTCTGCGCTGTATACAAAGAGTATAGGCCTAATAAAGCAGGTTTATTCGGTTGTGCTTGATATGAATTCTGATAAAAGCCAAGGGCTTGTTCATTATCTTTGCTCATATAAATTGAGCCTTTAAATTGCTCGATTAAATAAACGGGGAATAATTGAGGATCTAACTTATTTACCAACGCAAGCGCAGTATTCTTTTCATTATCTTGATTATATAGCTGTATGAGTAGTTGGTATGCTTCAAATAAGCTCTTATCAATAGAGATAGCATGCTCTAAGCTTTTTTTAGCTAGATCTTTTTTACCCAAATAAGTGTACATTTTTGCTTGTTTAAATAAAACAGGAGGTTTGTTTTGCGTATGCTTTAACGCCAAATCCATTGCACTTATCGCTTTTTCATGCTGTCTGTTTTGAATATATAAGTTAGACGCTAATAAATGTATGTTGCTATTGTCATTGTGTGTATCTAAATAGTTATTCACAATATCGAGTGCTTTTGTTAACGCTTTATTTCTCTCATAATGCCTTACTATTTTTTCAAGTGCGATGACATTATCTTGATTTTGAGATAATGCTTTTTGATACCAAACCAGAGCTTCTGATATATTTTCAGCGTAATAGTGAATATCGCCTAACTCGACCATTAAATCACTGTTATTGTTTTGCATTAATTGAGTTTTTATACGTTCAACGGCAATATCAATATTACCTTGTAACGCATCAATTCTAGCTAAGTGAATAACGGCCTGATTGTTATTATTATCGAGTGCGTACGCTTTTTCTAAAAACTGTTTAGCTTGAGGTAAATATCCTGATAAACCTAATAAGGTTGCGTGAATTTGATTAACACTAGAATTATTAGGGTAGTTTTTTATTAATACAGCGCTGATATTTAAACCGGCTTGAAGTTGATTGCTTTCTTGATAGGCTCTCGCTAACAAAAGTAATAATTCAAAATTTAAGTCGTCGTTAGTTTCATTGCGAATGGTTGAATCTTCATCAAGTACTTCACTTAATACTGTGACTATTTTTGTGTAATCACCTTTTAACAGTAATAACTTTGCTAAATCTATACGCGGTTGCAATTCATTAGGAAATGCAGTCATCACTTTATCAAAATAAAATTCTGCTTCATTTATATTTCCTGTCATTAAGTTAGCTTGGCCTAGCAATGCCCATGATTCGCGGTCGTTATCATCGTTCAAATAAGCTTTCACTAGATACTTACGGGCAACATAACTATTACCTAAAGCAAGTTCGGTACGCGCAAGTAGCTTTAATACCTGAGGATCATTAGGGGCTATTTTATTATATTTAATAAAGGCTTTTTCCGCGGCTTCCATAGCATTGTTTTGAAAGCTTATTAATCCTTTTAAAAAGTAATAAATGGGTTGTTCATCCATCACTTCCTCAGGAATAGCCATCATAACGGTATCTAAACGTTTTTTTATTTCTATCGTTAATTGCGATTGCTCACTTGCTTGAGCTGATAATAACTTAATATAATTGGCAATAGGTTCATTAGGTAGAACCTCAACAATTTTATCAATATCGGATATTGCTGAATCATGTTTTTGCATATTCATTAATAAAGTAGCTCGAACTAATAAAGCTGAATAATTATTAGGCTCATAAGTTAATAGCTGTGTTATATACTCTAAAGCTAACTTATCCTTTTTAAGTTGCTTATAAGTTATGGCTCCCATTAACAGTGCCTGGATATTATTTGGGTCAATTGTTAATGTATGATTAATTAATTCAATTGCTTCATCAAAGTTGAGCTCTTTTAAAGCCACCTTAGTTTTGCCAATAAAAGCCTCGGTATTATAAGGACTTAACTTTAGCGCTTTATTGAATTTATTTCGTGCTTCCTTGAGTTGATTGTCACCTGTTAACGCAAAACCATGAAAGGTTAACATTGTACTTTGATAGGTATCACTGGTTTGTGGCTCTATAGGTAAACTTAAAACTTGATCGAATTTATTTTGTAGCAAATAAGCCTTAGCGTATAAAGGGGCCAATAAACGAATAGCAGCGCCTTCTTGTTTAGAAAAATTAAGCTCTATCTCGGCTAATGTCCCTTTACCTTGAGCTAATAAATTTTCAGCCATTAGTACACGAGAAGGTAAATGCGAACTATCAATTGATAATATATTTTTAAGGTGGATAATTGATGTTGCATAATCACCATCATGAAAGCTTGTTAACGCATCTTCATAAGTTTTTGGATCGACGCTAGCATAACTAAGTGGGGAAAGCAGACTACTAAATACAACGATTAATAAGTTTCGTTTATATAATAAAAAAAAGTTACGTTTAATTAACTTCATAGGTTTCAATATTAGCTGTTTTAATGAGGTCAAAATATTTCCTTTATTTTAAATGTAGTCATAGTTATTTTATATCTAAAGCTAAGATCTAAAACGGAGCTAAAAAGCTCCGTTTTATTATCTAACGAGTTAACATAAAAAATCAAACGTTTAACTTTTTACGTTGATAGATCAAGCCAGTCATTGCAAGCAGCATAAGTACTATTGAGCTCGGCTCAGGTACTTGAGTGACAGGTCTTCCAGCTGAAGGGGCAGGAACTGTAACATCAACATTAGTCGCTAAATGTATTTCTGCATTAGTGATTAATGATAAAACACCTACAGCGCCATCAATATTCCCACCTGTTTGAGTAACTGTTGCATAAGGGGCTAGTAAAGCACCAACAAAATTTTGAGCGTTTAATGTAATGACTTCGGCTTCATAGAAATTCCAAATGATTTTAGAGCCAAATTTATTCTTATCAAAATTCATATTTGAATTATTTAACATCGATACATCATTGCCAGGTACATTAATGACAATATAAGCAAGATCATTTGCATTGTCTCCCGTCATACTTAGACTCAGGTTGTTTAAATCAAATATATTCGTAGAGCCATCTAATGTAAATACTGCAATATCATTGTCAGTATTCAATCCTTTATCAATTGCAAATGTTTTGTTATTTCCATTTGTCTCTATTTTACTATTAGCGGCTAGCGAAGAAAAATATGCAGAAGAATTTTCTAACTGAGCTTTGTAATCTGCTTTAATTGCATCTAAACCTGTTGTTAACTTAACGTTATCGATCTTTGAATCTATTAATGTACTATTAATGAGCACTTGATTAGAATTTATTGCTGCCGTTACGATGTTTTTTTCCGAGCTTAATACGGTATCATGTACATAAACACCAACTTGTGCGTTTATTGAACCCGCAACAGTTAATGCAGTAATATCTGAACGTGAATTTTGGTCTAGTCTTTGACCGAAATCACTTTTTAGACCTGTATAGTTACCACCGACAAAAGTCTTACCGTCAACATGCGTCCCCCCGAGACCTTCAAAGTCCTCAATAGTGATTACATTATATTCATTCAGGATAAACTCACTCGCATTTGCCGTTACTGAGGCTAAAAGGAATAAACCTGAAAGTATAGAAATAAATTTTTTCATAACAACCTACTTTTCATATAAAGCGTAATTAATAAAATAAGCATTACGCTAGAACTAATATATATCTAAATTTAACTACTAGATAAAATGATTTACGATAATAAGCATTAAGCACAAATCAAGCCAAGATATAAAACTATAGTGTTATTAGGGCTGTACAAATGTTTTTTATGTGTCATCTTATTTATTTGTAAATATAACTGACAGTGATAACGTAAATATTATCAACTTATATTACCATTATAAGCTTAGTATAGCTCAATAGGAAATAAATGTAGATTAAAGCTTTATTTTTTATATTAGGAATATAACTGGGCCTAGCGATAAATTAACTAGGTAAGTTTTCCACTTTTTCACCATTAAAAAATAATCCATTTTGTTGAGTGTATAAGTAAAAATCACTTGCTGTCATTGGTCTTGCAAAATAATAACCTTGAAACTCTTCTGAGCCCATATCAGCTAGTGAAGCTATATACTCTCTTTTTTCTATACCTTCAGATACGCATTTTATATTAAGTGAGCGACACATAGCATGAACAGCTTTTACTAAATTATAGTGTCGTTTTGACGTAGTAATCATATTCGTTAATGATCTGTCTAACTTTAATTTATTGATTGGGTAATCAGCTAATCGCGCTATATTTGAATAACCAGTACCAAAATCATCAATAGATATAATAAATCCCCAAGATTGAAGACTTTGAATAATTTTAAGGGCATTAGTGTTGTTTTCTTCTAACGCTGTTTCTGTTATTTCTAATTCAATTTGATCGGGCTTAACATTGAAGTCGGCTAAATAGCGTATTAAATTTGAGACAAAATCTTTTTGGTTAAAATCAAAAGGTGATAAGTTAATTGCAATTGGCACTACATCGAACCCACTTTGATTCCACTTTTGTATTTGCGCGCATACTTTTTGGATGATTAAATTGGTTAACGGGCAAATTAATCTATATTCTTCTGCTACAGGAATAAAAGTATCAGGAGGCACAACACCAAGTACAGGACTATTCCATCTAGCAAGTGCTTCTAAACCAATACAAAGACCATCTTTAGTGACTTTGGGTTGATAATAGACATCAAGTGCTGCTGATTGAATTGCTTCATCGAGTAACATTGAAATTTCATGTTTTTTCAAAAATAGCTGCGAGCTTTCTTGGTTGTAATAGCTAAAAACGTTAATATTGTCTGCACTTTTTAACGCTTCTTGTGCATTGGCAATAACTTTAGCACTAGAATTATTCTCTTGAGAAAATTGCGCAATACCAAATAAATAAGACTGGGTAAACGTACTATTAAATAGGGTGTACTCTGCATCTAATGTTTTTTTTATACGAGATAATAATTTTTCTAACTCTTCTACATTTGGCGTATTAATTAAAAAAACAAGTTTCCCTAACCCTGCATCTGAACATAGCAGGATTTCTTTAATATTATCGGTAATACGTTTATATGCCGCGATAGTAAGTGTGCGAAAATCGGATTCGCCAAATTTTAAATTTACATAATCATTATTGGCACTTTGAATAACAATAATATAAAAACCTGCAGATTTTTTAATAGCTAAACTTTCGCATTGGCGTTCAAACCAGTCTTTATTTGGTAAATTGGTTTGTGAATCGGTATAGCGTAAACGCTTATATTTTTCTTCTATTGAAATTAAATTTTTCTTTATTTTTTGCTCTTGTGTACAGTCTGAAAATTCATACACCGTGTAGGTTGAGTTGACCACATTTTGTTTAGTGACTCGATGATATGAATCTTTAATTTGTATTAATTGGTCTTTGTGGTCGTTGCTTGTTAATTTAGGTAATAAAGTCGATAGATGTTCATTTGTAGTCTGGGTGTTTAACTCTATAGTAAATAAAATTTTAGCTTGTTCATTAAGATCGATAATCTCGCCTTTTTCGCTAAGAATAACTTTAGGCTTATAATAATGAGAAAAGAAAGTTCTATAGAGTTCATTTTTGGCGGTTAAGTGAGTATTCGAGTCTTGAATTGATTGATTTAAGCGTTTAGCAGCGACACTGGTACGGGCCACAGCAAGCGGTATACAAATATTATAAAAGGCGAAGATAACTCCCATTATATACCAGTTTGTATTGGGTAATTGCTCAGGTGGGCTGAAAAGTATTGATAAATCAACATTGTAAATAATCATGAAAAAAGGTGCTAAATTTAACAACGCATAACATATTGCTGATCGGTAACCCAGCAATATCAGTGCAATAGTAGGGCAAGCGAACATATACATTGAACCTACTTTGGCAAGTTCAAGATCCGTGATAAATAAATTTATTGCTAAACTCGCTAATACCGTCGTAATCAAAAAAAAGTGAGCACAGAATTTATAATATTTATAGCTAGCGATTAACAACGTAATGACAATTGAGAAGAATGAAACCGAGAGGATGATGATATGTATTAAACTGAGTTGTACCGCTGGGCCGAAGGTATGACACACAACGGCCAAACATACTAACATAACGGTAGATAGAATAATTCTCAGTGCGCTTATTCGCCAATTTGGTATTTTATTATTTGTATCATCATTATCCGTTAACAAAAAAAAATTAAGAATACTCGATTTATATTGTAACAACACTTAATTCCACCTACATCCATGATATAAATAATCAATTATTATAGTACCTTAATGAAAGTTTAATCATATTTCTAGTGTTAAATATTAATTCATGTCAGTAGGGCAACTATATGGACATATTTTCTTAAGAAGGTTCTATTTTAAATCGATTCTTTGTTCGTTTATTCGCCTAAGTCTATACAAGCTTTATTGGAAAATTCGTGGTTTCGAGTACTCATAAGTACACTGTTATTTTGTCATCTTTAATAGTGAAATGGTAATGGCTGTAAAACGGCTCAAGACTAAATTACAAATGCGATTATTATTGCTGTTACACCTAAAACACTATATTCAGGCATGCCACTCGGTAGTTTTGACATAAGTAAGAAACAAACAAAAGCTATAGCAAATAATATGGCACTGCCAATAAATACTCCAATTAATTCATGACCCATAATTAATCCTACAATAGCCAAAGGAATACTAAACAATAATGCTGAAAAATAAGGCTCTTTTTTTACTAAATATAGTTTATATGAAAGAGCTAACATTAACAGTTTGAAAATAAAAAAGAGCATGGGGGTACCTTAAGATAAATAGTGATAATAAAACGGCTAACGAATACTAATGTCAGTAAATTCTTGCTTAATTGCGTTAGTTAAAATAATACATATCGCGTTGTTTTCAATCTCAATAGCTAGCTATTACTTAATTGATAGCGGTACTCTGGTTTATTTTACTATTTACAATAAGCTTACAACTTTAATGAAACGAGTATCGAAGTATATGAACCTTGGATAAAGTAAGCGAAGCTGAAGAAAATAACAATTATTACTTGCTATAAATAAGTGAAGGGTAACTAGATATTTGTTGTTTTGGGGCGTTTTGAAACAAAAAAGCCCCTAATCATGACGATTAGAGGCTTCAATTCTAAACAGTTAATGTCTAAACGTTAACTCTTTAGCTATTACTTATTAACCATTACTAACATCTTCAAATTCAGCATCAATGATGTCATCATCTTTAGCACTGTCATTGGCCGCATGTTCTTGATACTGCTCTCCTTGTGGTTGTGACTTCTGTTGCGCTTGTTCTGCTTGCATCATATTACTGTAAGCATCTTGTAATGCTTTTTGTCGCATTTCAATCGCAGATTTATCATTACCATTCACAGACATTTTCAATTGCTCAATTAACGATTTAAGCTCATCTTGTTGCTCTTGTGCCAAGGATGTCATTGATGTTTCTACTGTATGAATCAATTGATCCGCTTGGTTACGTTGCTCAACTAGTTCGCGCTTTTGTTTATCTTCCGTTGCGTGTTGCTCTGCATCTTCAACCATGCGATTAATTTCATCTTCTGTTAAGCCACTTGATGCAGTAATTTTAATACTTTGTTCTTTGCCAGTTGCCTTGTCTTTCGCTGACACATTTAAAATACCATCAGCATCAATATCAAACGTTACTTCAACCTGCACCGAACCGCGCGGACCTTGAGCTATATCGCTTAAGTTGAATTGTCCAAGCGACTTATTATCTGTCGCCATTTCACGCTGTCCTTGTAGAACATGTACTGTTACTGCAGCTTGGTTGTCTTCAGCAGTAGAAAAAACTTCAGAAGCCCGTGTTGGTATCGTAGTATTTTTATCAATGAGTTTAGTCATTACACCACCCAAAGTTTCTATACCTAATGATAATGGCGTTACATCCAGTAATAATACATCACCCACGGTTCCAGATAACACTCCGCCTTGAATAGCTGCACCCATGGCAACGGCTTCATCCGGGTTTACATCTTTACGTGGCTCTTTACCAAAGAAAGCTTGAACAGCTTCCTGTACTTTTGGCATACGTGTTTGACCACCAACCAATATAACTTCACTAATATCAGCTTTACTTACACCGGCATCTTTTAATGCTTGCTCACATGGAGCAATGGTACTTTTTATCAAATCATCTACTAATGACTCTAACTTGGCGCGAGTAACCTGTACATTTAAATGTTTAGGGCCACTAGCATCAGCAGTGACATAAGGTAAGTTTACGTCGGTTTGTAATGCAGACGATAACTCTATTTTCGCTTTTTCAGCTGCTTCTTTAATACGTTGTAATGCTAAAGAGTCATTGTGAATATCAATGCCAGTGTCTTTTTTGAATTCATCAGCAAGATAATTAATAAGGCGTAAATCAAAATCTTCACCACCTAAAAAGGTATTACCATTGGTTGCTAACACTTCAAATTGTTTTTCTCCGTCCACATTGCTGATTTCAATGATAGAAATATCAAAAGTTCCGCCACCTAAATCGTAAACCACGATGTTTTGATCGTTTTTACTTTTTTTATCGACCCCATAAGCTAAGGCCGCAGCTGTTGGTTCATTAATAATACGTTTAACATCAAGTCCTGCAATTTTACCTGCATCTTTTGTTGCTTGGCGTTGAGAATCATTAAAATAGGCTGGTACAGTAATCACTGCTTCAGTGACTGTTTCACCTAAATAGGCCTCAGCATCTTTTTTCAATTTACGTAAAAGCTGAGCTGAGACTTCTTGTGGTGACATGGATTTGCCATTCACTTCAACCCAGGCATCACCGTTATCTGCTTTTACAATTTTATAAGGTGCTAGCTTAATATCTTTTTGCACTTCTTTGTCATCAAATTTACGACCAATTAATCGCTTAATAGCAAATAATGTGTTCTCAGCGTTTGTCACTGATTGTCTTTTTGCTGGGTGACCTGCTAGTGTTTCATTGTTTGCATACGCGATAATCGATGGTGTAGTGCGACTACCTTCTGCATTCTCAATAATTTTTGCAACACCACCTTCCATCACTGATACACATGAGTTTGTCGTACCTAAATCTATACCTATAATCTTAGTCATAATAACCACCTATACTTAAAAAGGGTTTAATCAAAAAGGTCTTATGCTGTATGGCAATGTTCTGTTAGCAGCTAGACCACATAAACAACCTTGGCTGTTTGTTAGTGGGGCTATAATACGTGAGTTGAGGAAGTGCTACTGTCACAAATGTGACAGTAATGATAATTTTTTGGAATGTCATAAAAATGTGAGTTGAGAGCTACTTAATACATCACTGATAAAAGTTAATTAATATATCGACAAAAATATGAGTAACGTTATATCATATCATTTATGCCGAGACTTACATTACATTCACTGAGAAGCCAAACAACACTATTAAAATATATATTAGTGTTTGTTTTATTATTCAGTGCTTTTTCTGCTTGGCACGACACATCTCATCTCTTAAACACAGCTCAAGAATGTGAGCTGTGTTCTAGCTCTCTTGATTTAGAACATTCTATACCTACTAAAATAAGTCTCTTTGAGTCAGATGTTCATTCTTTTTCTTTAATAAAGTTAAGTAGTTGGCACCTTTATAGCGTATTTATTGGTCATGCCGGCAATAGGGATCCACCAGTTGTTATTTTTTAATTAACCAGTTAAACGTATTTTATGCTCGTTATTTAATGATAACGAGAGAGTTTTATTGTGTATTTTTAGAGATAACAACATGAAAAATAATTATTCACCTTTAGTGCTAGCCTTATTAACAGCAATGAGCAGCACTGCTTTTGCTGCCGACAAAAACATTCAAAAAGATGAAAACGATATTGAGCGAGTGTTAATTACCGCTTCTCCGTTAAAGCGCACCGTGCTTAAATCAAGCACACCGGTAACAATTTTAAGTGGCGAAGCATTAGATCAAAATCAAGCGGCAACGTTAGGTGAAACCCTAAAAAATGTACCCGGTGTACATAGTTCGTATTTTGGACCGGTTGCAAGTAGCCCAATTATTCGTGGTTTAGATGGGCCACGAATTAAAGTTGTTCAAAATGGTTTAGGTGCTTCGGATGCATCACGTGTAGGCCCCGATCATCAAGTTTCAACGGAAACTTCTACTGCGACTCAAATTGAAGTGTTAAGAGGCCCTGCGACGCTTTTATACGGAAGTGGTGCTATTGGCGGCGTAGTAAATGTGGTTGATAATCGTTTGCCTACACAAAGGCAAGATGGCGTAAACGGTGAAGTATTTGCACAATACAATAATGTTGCCGATGCTAGCACTGTTTCAACAGATTTAAATGCTGGCTCGGGTGATTTTGCTTTTCATGTTGATGGCTATACTCGCGAAACCGATGATTATAAAATACCAGTACCTGCAAATATAGGTGAGGAAGGCGGCAGCACTACACTTGCTAACTCAGCTATTGATGCCAGCGGTTATAACTTGGGAGCAGGCTGGATAACTGATGATACCAGAGTTGCTTTTGCGTATGGCCATATGGACTCTGAATACGGTTTACCGGGTGAAGAGGGGGTGTTTATAAAGCTAAATCAAGACCGCTACCAAGGAGTCGTTGACTGGAATAACCTAGCTGGTTTTATTAAAGCGGTACATTGGCAAAATGCCTATACAGACTATGTACATTCTGAAATTGAAGGCACTGAAATTGGTACTACTTTTAAAAACGAAAGTATAGAGTCGAGATTATGGGCTGAACATGCACCTGTTTATGGTTGGAAAGGGGTTGTTGGTTTACATTATAACAAAAGTGATTTTGAAGCGATTGGTGAGGAAGCCTTTACCCCACCAACTAAAACAGACAGTGTAGCCGCATTTTTAATGGAAGAGAAAGAGGTAGGCCAACTGTTATGGCAGCTGGGTACACGTATTGAGCAATCGACTCATAATGTAAATAATGATTTTTTTGCCGATCTTAGTGCGTCTAACGATATCTCGTTCGATGATAAAGATTATACCGCGGTGTCAGGCTCTGCAGGGGTTGTTTGGAGTATTAACGATAAACACTCCTTAGCCTTTAATTATGCATACTCACAACGAGCGCCATCGTCTTCAGAAATATATGCCTATGGTCCTCATATCGGCTCAGGCACTTATGAAATCGGCGGTGGATTTGAGCTTAATAACGACAGTGGTCAATACAATGTTGTTCAATCAGATGAAAGCATGGAGAAAGAGGCTTCAAATAATATAGATCTTACGTATCGCTATAATGCCGACACATGGAATGCTAATTTTAGTGTGTTTAATAATGATATTAATAATTATATTTTTGAAGACGTTACAGGTTTAGTGATTAGTGATGGGGCCTTTATAACTTCTACTGTATATGAAGACCAAGTAGCTATGTCAGGTGAGTCAGACGAAGAAACTGATGGTTTACCTGTGGTTTTGTTTGCACAGCAAAACGCACGCTTATACGGCTATGAAGCGCAAGTTGATTGGCATTTAAACTATGACTGGCGCTTAGAAGTATTTACTGATTATACCCGCGCTAAATTAGATTCAGGTGGCAACGTACCAAGGATACCACCAATGAGATTTGGTTCATCGGTTCATTATGAGTATGGCAATTGGCATACCGAAGTTGAAGTTATTCGTAACAGCAAGCAAGATAAAATAGCGGAAAACGAAACGCAAACGTCAGGCTATACAATGCTATCTGTCTCAGCTAATTACTATCTTGATTTAGGCGATGTGGATATGACTATTTACATTAAAGGCGATAATTTAACAGATGAAGAAGGACGGGCACATTCTTCATACTTAAAAGACGAAGCACCTTTACCAGGACGATCAGTTAGTTTAGGTGTGAGAGCGCGTTTTTAATTTATAATAAAGCATAAAGGGGTCAGTGATACATGAATATAGAAATCATTGTTAAGTGTCACTGACCCCCTTAAATTAAAGTGAGTAAAGTGCTAGTAGTGGGCATTAGAACGTTGAGCAAAATTTAATCTGTGAAATCTGTTTTTATTTTGAGTCTTATTAGATTGATTTTAAAAGTTTCTTATCTGACATCTATTCTTCATTTTACTCGGTGTAATAACTTTTGATGGAAGCATATAGCCGGAATTCTTGTATATTTTTCTTTTAGAATCTCACCGTTTCTTAGGTCGCTATTAATTAACTTTTGCTATGTAGCGCTAACACGTTAAAATAAAAACATACTTAAGTTCTGTATTATTTGGTTATGTTAAAAGAAGCATCTCATTTACCGCAAAAAGCCAGTCCGGTGTTAGTCAAGCAAGCGAATATGTTTGCCGATTTACCTACAAAGCTGATTGAAGATTTCCAACAAGAATTTCAGCTTAATGAATGGTATAAGGGCGATTACATTAATTCAGATATTCTAACTAAGCGCTTTTTTGTAGTTATTGACGGACATTTAGAAATAAAGAAGAGTAATCCAGAAACGGGTAGGGAAGCGACGTTAGATATGCTTTATGCAGGGGATTGTTTTGATTTAATGGTGTTATTTGACGAGCAACCGCACGATGTGATTATTTCGCCATTAACCACGGTAAAGCTACTGTCAGTGAAACTCACGACAATGCGACATTGGTTGTGGACTTACCCTGAATTTAATCAACAGTTCATGCCTTATTTAGCGAAGAAAATGCGTGAAAAAGAACAGCAAGCGAGTGATTTGATCCTGCATGATGTGCCTACGCGTTTAAGTCGTATTATTTTAGAGCATATTAATAAAATTAAGTTTTATACGGGAACAAAAGAGACCGAACATCAGCACCATTTAGTGAATGGCTTAAACGATGAAACATTGGCGCGAATGACTGGCTCGGTTAGACAAGTCATCAATAAACAATTACAGCTTTGGAAAAAAGCCGACATTATAGATAAAAAGCGTAACCAGCTAATTATTAAAGACTTAGAGGCATTAGAAAAAGCAGCCTATGACACGCAAACTTTACCAAATGCTCCTTTAGATGACTCGTTTTAGCTAAGTTTTTTAGTAAAGTTAAAAGCCCATTGCGGGTTAATCACTTATTTTTTGTAAAGAAAAGGCACCTCTAATATCACCAATAGAGAACCCCGTAGCTTGATCATGGGGGTATAACTCGTTTATTTTATCAGCAATATTACTGCTTATATTTTCACCATGACAAACTAAGCAACCACCAGCTGTCGGTATTGGCTTCATATAACGATAAATGGTTTTATCATCGCTTTGTACCATTGCTGAATATTCCATTGTTGCCACATTTTCTCCTGCCGCTTTACGTTGTTCAAATTGTGCTAATACGGTAGATTCCCATTTATCTGGTGTGTTATTGGTATTACGTACTTTTAATGATGTTCGGGCGATGGTCCAATTCGACAACGCTGAGTGCTTATTGGCAATAGGTCCTGCTTCGGTATTACAGACTTCTAATGCCTTTATTGGTCCTTCTGCTTTCATGGTAGAAACTAATACCGACTTCAAATCATTACCAAAAGCTTTTACCAATGATCTCGCTTCAAGCGAATCCTTTGAAGATGCTGTTATATTATTAGTCACTTCATTGGCGTTTACTAATAAAGGCAAGGTAACTAAAGTTATGATCGTGCTTGTTAATAGCATTGTTGTAGTGATTAATTTCATTGTAAACCTCTGTTTTTATCAAAAATAATTAAGCAGCATTTGATAATACTGATTGTTACTAGCTAGCTCTTTATGATTACCTTGGGCGATAATGCTTCCTTGTTCCATCACGATAATTTTATCCATTTTTTCTAGCATAAGTGGTTTATGTGTGATCACAAGTAAGCTTTGATTATGTTGGTTAACATGCGCTAAGACATTTTCCATAACTGTTTGTTCGTTAATGCGATCTAAGCCTTTTGTTGGTTCATCTAGAATCAGTACACTCGCAGGGCGAAGCAATAATTGAGCTATTTGTAAGCGTTGCACTTGGCCGCCTGAAAGCCCTATACCGGTAGAGCCTAACCAGGTTTGCAAGCCATCAGGCAATTCATCAATAAAGTCTAATAAATTCACGGATTGACAAGCTTTTCGCATTTCTTCTAAGGTCGCATCGTGCTTAGCTAAGCGTAAATTATCTGCAATACTTGCATCAAAAATATGGCCTTGTTGGCTCATTAACGCGATTTCTTGGCGCAAAGAAGTTGACTCTATTAAACTCAAATCTGTGTCAGCTAATGTTATTTTTCCCTTGCTTGATGGTAGCGCTAAGCCTGTTGGCCAAAACCCCATCAGTAAATTAATCAACGTTGATTTACCTGCGCCACTTGCGCCGATAATAGCGACTTTTTCACCGGTTTTAATCGAAAGATTAATATTAGTTAAACTGGCTGATTTTTGTTCAGGGTAACAAAAGGTTAGGTTGTCAAAATGAATATCGCCTTGTTGGGCTTTTTGAACACCATTATTGGCAGGCTTTGGCTTATCAATAATCGCGAATAGTCTTGCTGCACTGGCTAAGCTTTGTGGGAGTAGTTGCAATGCTAACGGCATACTGTTCACTGTTTCAAAGCTTACTAATATTAGTAAAATAGCAGCAACTAACGATTTACTGTCTATTTCACCAGATGTTAAATAGGGTAATAAAATCAATAAGCAGGCCAGAGCTGATAAGTGAATAAGTAAGAAGGTTATCGCGCTTAAACGCGCATTAATACGTATTAAACGATAACGCACACCGTAATATTCTTGAGTAATATGGGCGATAGAGCGCTGAAAACGAGTGCTAACTTGATAGACTAGCAAGGTTTTAATCGCGCTCATGCCATTGACTAACTCTTCGGTTAAATGGCTTTCTAATTGTGATGTTTTACGAGCGTCTTTGAGTGATGCTACATAACTAATCACCGGGAAAATAAAGGCGACAATTAATAATGCTGCTAACATTAACCAAGCAATTTCAGTGGAAAAAGTAGCTAAAGTGTAACAAACAATAGGTACCGATATTAACGCGACGATAATGGGTAATAAAACACGTAAATAAAAATTATCAAGGTTCTCGATATCTTGCTGTAATCTTGCTAATAAATCTCCTGAACGTAAGTCCATTTGATAATAAGGTAATAAAGGCTCAAGTTGTTGATAAAAATAATGACGTAAGCTTGCTAACGCATTAAAGGTTGCTCGGTGAGTTAGCATACGCTCTGCATATCGACCGGCGGTACGAACAATCGCTAAAAACCGTATAATAGCCGCGGGCGTAAAATAATTTACCGTAATACCTGTGGCTCCACCAATAGCCATTAGAGTGATAAACCAGCCTGATACCGCTAATAAGCTAATGTTCGCTAAAATGGTAATTACCGATAATAACGCACCAAGTAACATCAAAGGTAGTTGCGGCTTTAGCAGGTAAAGCAAACGCATGAAGGTTTTCATGTTTGCTTTTTCATCTGCGGCTTGTGAGAAATTAGTCTTCATACATTCCCCTTCAAAAGCACTTGCTGAGCATAATAACCATTATGTGCTAACAGTTCTTGATGTGTACCTGATTCGATGATTTTCCCTTGCTCAAGCACAATAATTTTTTTAGCATCAATTACCGTATGTAAACGATGAGCAATAACAACCACAATATTATTTTTTGCATAGTCATTAATAGAGGAAGTAATAATTTTTTCAGTTTCTTGATCAAGATAACTCGTTGGTTCGTCGAGTATCAGCACCTTAGGTTGATGGTAAAAAACACGGGCTAAGGCTAAGCGTTGTGCTTGTCCGCCTGAGAGTCCAGCACCGGCTTCACCAATTTTACTGTTAATACCTTGCTCAAGGCTTTGTACAAAGCTTGATAAGCCTGATTTTTGCAGTGCATCTTTTACGCGATCTTCTTGATAATCGTCCGACATTGCAATATTAAAGGCTAATGAACCATAGAATACTTGGGCTTGTTGTGAAATCCAGCCACAATGTTGTAACCAGTTATCACGGTTAGCTGAAGTGAGTAACTGCTCATTAATGGTAACTTGTCCTGAATTAGGGGTAATAAAGCCTAATACTAAATCAGTTAAGGTTGATTTACCTGAACCACTTTCACCAATGACGGCATATAAACCTTGAGATGAAAGTTCAATGTTTATATTGCTTAAGGTATTACTACGCTGCGGATAAGCAAATTCGACTTGTGCAAGTTTAATCGTAAAAGGGGCGGTAAAGGTTGTTTGTAGTGATCTTTCTGGCACGGGTTGACTCAATATATCAACCAAGTCTTCCGCTGCGGTTACACCGGCCATTTTTGCATGGTACTGTGTGCCAAGCTGTCTAAAGGGTAAATAAAATTCTGGCGCTAGCAGTAAAACCCATAAGGCAAATACATAATCTACATCACCATAATACAAACGAAAACCTAATACGACGGCAACTAACGCAATTGAGATTGACGCTAAAAACTCTAAGACAAATGATGAAAGAAAGGCAATTTTTAAAACGCCCATCGTTTGATCACCATAATCATCACTAATTTTTTTGACGGCGGCAATTTCTCTTTTTGAGGCATTGAATATTTTTAGCTGGGTTAATCCCTGAATAATATCCAGAAAATGACTACTCATTCGCTGTAGTTTAGCCCAGTGTTTTTGGTTTAACTGTTCTGCTTTGTGACCAATAAGGATCATGAAAAACGGCACCATAGGTGCTGTTAATAATAAAATGAGTCCTGACTGCCAATCGATAGGGAATACCGCAATAAGTATTGCTAGTGGAATGACGGCACAATAGGCGATGGTAGGAAGGTAGCCAGCAAAATAATCTTCTAGTGAATCTATTCCTTGGTGTAATAGATGCGCTAACTTAGCACTACCTTTTGTTTGCGCAAAAGAAGGACCTAATTGAAAAACACGATACAGTAATCGTGAACGAATATTTGCTTTTATATTCATAGCACTGCGGCGACTATAGCATTCGCTAAAATAGCCAAGTACCGCACGACAAAAAATAAGCACTACTAACACAATAATAACCATGCTAAAACCAGTAAACATGGTGCTATTAGTGGCTAGTTCATTACTTGCATCATTAAATAAATGAGTGCTTTTTTCTGAAAATATAACCCAATCAATCAGGTAAGCTAAAACGGCTGTTTGTAAGATCATTAATAGTCCATTTAATGATCCTAAAGCAATGGCGACACTCAACTTGCCGTGAGCGTGCTTCTTTTGGGCTTTGAGCCATTTATTTACATGCTTTTTTGGTTGCGTTGTTTTTTCGCTCATAATGTCCTTGGCTTACCATGAATCTTGTATGCTTAGCACTACTATATTGGTACTAAGCATATTGTTTCTGGTTAATTATTGATGACTATTTATCACCATTTTGATCATCGGCAACATTATCTACATGTTGTTCCATTTCGTACCACATAACATTAATAATGCCTAAAGATACGGCGAGTAATACACCTAAAATCCAACTGAAATACCACATAACATTTTCCTCTAAATTTATTTAACTTTTTAGTAACTATTTAAGCAACTAAGTATTAATAGGCACTGTGATTGTTTTGCTCAATCTCTTCAATAGTCACCGTACGCCACATCTTTTTATAACACCAAATAGTGTAGCCAAGAATAATAGGAACAAAAACAGCAACTACCGTGAACATTAGCGTTAGCGTAGTTTCACTTGATACGGTATCCCACATTAGTAAGCTGTGATTGGGCTGGCTGCTTGAAGGCATAACAAATGGGAACATTGCAATGCCTGCAGTTAATATTACCGAAACAATCGTCATCGAGCTGGCAATAAAAGCAGTAACTTTTACTGTCATTCTGTTGCTTTTATTACTTAAGAAAAGTGCAACGATTAAGGGCATGATTATTCCGGTAAGTGGTACTAGCCATAATACAGGGGTGTTTTGGTAATTATGAAGCCACGCACCAGCGGTTGTGGTTACTTGTTTTAAAGTGGGTTGTGCTTGTCCCATTTTATCAATACTACTTGTTACTACATAACCATCAATACTTTGCCACACCATCACGCCTGCTAGGACGAACGCGAGTGATAACACCACGGCAACAACACGACCAATATTCGCTGAACGCTGTGCAACCTTGGCATCTGTTCGCATCACTAACCAAGTTGAACCATGCATTAATACCATAGCAACACTGACAATACCTGTTAGCAAAGTAAAAGGAGTGAATAAAGCGAAAAATGAGCCCGTATAAGTAACACGCATTAACTCATCGAAACTAAAAGGCACACCTTGTAATAAGTTACCAAAAGCAACACCAAATACTAATGGCGGTACCATAGAGCCAACAAATAATGCTTTATCCCAATTACTACGCCAGTTTTCAGATTCAATTTTACTACGATAATCAAATGCTAGCGGACGTAAAAATAAGCTAAATAGCGTTAGCATCATAGCAAAATAAAAGCCGCTAAACGCTGTAGCATAAACTAAAGGCCATGCTGCAAAAAGTGCTGCGCCTGCGGTAATTAACCATACTTGGTTACCATCCCAATGGGCCCCAACAGTGTTAATAACCACACGGCTCTCGACATCTTTTTTAGCAACAAAGGGTAACAAGCCACCGACGCCCATATCCATGCCATCAGTAATAGCAAAACCGATAAATAGGAAGCCGATTAGCCCCCACCATATTAGTTTTAATGTTTCGTAATCAAACATGTATTTCCCCTTAAGAACTTTGGCTGCGAAGACCCGGTGCTAACACGGATTCTTTTTCAAAATGATAACGACCTGTATGTAAAGCACTAGGGCCTAATCGAGCAAATTTGATCATTAAATACATTTCAATAATAAATAAAATGGTATAGACAATAATAAAGGCTGCTAGCGAGAAAATTAAGTCGCTTACTGCTAGATTAGACGTTGACATGAAAGTCGGTAAAACTTCACTGATAGACCACGGTTGACGACCAAACTCTGCGACAAACCAACCTGTTTCTATTGCTATCCAAGGTAGAGGTAATGCGAAGAGTAGGGCTTTTAATAACCAACGTTTTTCTTCTATTTGTCGTTTAGCGTTAAAGTAAAAAGCTAAGCCAAATAACAGTAACATCGTAAAACCACAGGCAACCATTATTCTGAACGCCCAAAAAATGGGAGCAACTGAAGGGGTTGAATCTTTAACTGCCATTTGTATTTGTGCTTCAGTGGCATCTACCACATTATCAGTATAACGTTTCAGTAATAAGCCGTAGCCAAGATCATGCTTTGTTTCGTTAAATCTAGCGATATTTTCTGGGGTTTCTTCGCCATTTCTCAGTTTTTCTAAATATTCATAGGCAACCATACCGTTACGGATTCTAGGCTCATGGGCTTTTTGTAAATCACGTAAGCCCATAACTTCACCGTCTAAAGAGCGGGTAGCAATTATGCCTAATGCATACGGGATTTTTACCGCATAATCCGTTTCCATGGTTTCGTCATTAGGTAAACCTACTAGGGTAAACGCTGCAGGAGCTGGTTCGGTATGATATTCGGCTTCAATAGCAGCTAGTTTAACGCGTTGTACTTCGCCAACTTCATAGCCTGACTCATCACCTAAAAGAATTACTGATAGTATTGCGGCAAGACCAAAGCCGGCAGCGACAGAAAAAGAGCGTTTAGCAAAAGCAACATCTCTTCCTTTAAGTAGATAATAACTGCTAATACTTAAAACAAACATTGCGCCTGCTACATAGCCTGCTGCTACAGTATGAATAAATTTAACTTGAGCAACGGGGTTAAAAATTATTTCGCTAAAGCTAACTAATTCCATGCGCATTGTCATATAGTTGAATTCACTACCGACAGGGTTTTGCATCCAGCCATTGGCAATTAATATCCATAGAGCTGACATGTTGGTTCCTAATGCCATTAGAAAGGTGCCGATTAAATGCTGGCGCTTGCTTAATCTATCCCAGCCTAAAAAGAACATCCCAACGAACGTGGATTCAAGAAAAAATGCCATTAAACCTTCAATGGCTAATGGAGCACCAAAGACATCACCAACATAATGTGAGTAATAAGACCAATTGGTACCAAACTCAAACTCCATGGTTAGCCCAGTTGCAACACCAATGGCAAAGTTGATGCCAAATAGCTTGCCCCAAAATTTTGTCATGTCACGATAAATTTCGCGGCCAGTCATAACAAAAACGGCTTCCATAATAAATAAGATCCACGTTAACCCTAAGGTTAAAGGGACAAACAAGAAATGAAATAAGGCAGTAACAGCGAACTGCCACCGCGATAGCTCTACTAAGGTTTCATTGATCATATTGATTTCTCTCTTGCGTGATTATTGCACAACACATTATTTAACGTCTCGATGGTGTTTGGTTGTTCTAAATTTATTTATTCAGTTTGCTTTTTAGAAAATAAGGCTTGTTTAACTGATAATATCTTGGTCACACCTGTTCCTAATTTCATTAGCGTATTTAATTGTTCAGGGGTTAGTTTTTGTAATTCAGCAGCCCAATTGGTGATCATTTCTAATAAGTCATGAATGTCTTTCATACGTTGCTGAGCATATATTTCACTATCGGTTTCTGGCGTATCTAGTAGTAAATTTCGTAGTAATGATAGAGTCGGATCTACTTCACGTTTACGTCTTTCTTCAAAAACAATATTCGCCATGTCCATCACACTACCAATAGCATTGTAGTATTCTTTACGATCGCCCGGTACATGAGTAACTTGTACTAATTTCCATGACTGTAGTTCTTTAATACCCATACTGACATTGCCGCGAGAAATATTAAGCGTAGTTGCCAGATCGTTTGCGGTAATTGGTTTGTCAGTAATCACCAATAAGGCATACATTTGCCCAACGGTACGATTGAAGCCCCATTTACTACCCATTTCACCAAAGTGATAAACGAATGACTGGTTTTTCTCTGAAATTTCCATAGACTTAAAAATAAAGTTTCAATAATTTCTGAAAGTTTAAAACGTTTTGAACGTTTGATCCAGATCAAATTAAAAATATTCATCATCATTTTATCCCACATACTGAATTTAACTTTAAAAGTACTTGAATTTTAGAGTAAAAATGCTATTTCTTAGCTTAAGTTACTCTGATCAAAAGTGCTTGTTATTAGCGATGAATATTTAACATTAATTACTTATAGCAGTATCATGCTTGTATATTCAGTAATATGAATAGCAATATAAGTGCCAAAGAATAACGTTAAAATAAACACTTTTAAAACAGTGTATTAAGCTGTAAATATCGTTTTTTATAATAATCTGCTTTTAATTGAGTCATAAATGACATTAAATGGCGAGAGTTTGTGACAATTTTGGCTTAAGGGGGCGAAGTGGTACACCAAACAATTCAAGCAATTATCGAGTCTGTTGAAAAACCAGCTATTTACATTACCAATGATTACTCAATAGAGGCCGTCAACCAAGCTTATCGTGATACCTATAAAACAGAAGTATTGCTGGGAAAGAGTAAATGCTATGAAGTCTCGCACAATGCAACTAAACCTTGTGATCAGCAAGGTGAAACGTGTCCTTTATCATCTTGTAAAATAACCGATAAAAATAGCTCAGCGTTACATATTCATCGAACCGAGTTAGGCGATGTTTATTGTAGTATTTTGATGAAACCCGTTAAAAATAATGACGGAATAACCATTGGCTTTTTAGAAATATTAGAAAAAATTGATTTTGCTAGCAGTGTCAGTAGTGATCGAAAGCTAATAGGTAAAAGTCAGCCTTTTCAAAATTTGCTTAAAATGATCACGCGCAGCGCCAGCAGTAATATTAGTGTGTTGCTACAAGGCGACACCGGTACAGGGAAAGAGCTTGTCGCGTTATCAATACATCAGGCGAGTAAACGAAAAAATGAAGCGTTTATAGAGGTTGAATGTACTGGCTTAAGTGAATCGTTATTTGAATCTGAGTTGTTTGGCCATGAAAAAGGGGCTTTTACCGGTGCCAATACGAGTAAAAAAGGTTTGGTTTGCTTAGCAAATAATGGCACTTTATTTTTAGATGAAATAGGTGACGTCCCGCTTAACTTACAGGTGAAGTTACTACGTTTAATTGAAACAGGTTATTATCGACGTGTAGGGGGTATTGATAAGAAAAAGGCTAACTTTAGACTGATTTGCGCTAGCCACAAAAATATAGAAAAAATGGTGGTAGAAGGCACTTTTCGTGAAGACTTATATTATCGAATTGCAGGGTTTCCTATTCGTTTACCAACGTTAAAAGAAAGGCAGTCAGACATTTCGTTATTAGCCGAACATTTATTATCAAAAAGTGAGTTTTCATCAAAAATGTTTTCACCAGAAGCATTAACTAAACTGTCAAATTATCACTATCCGGGTAATATCAGAGAGCTTAAAAATATTGTACAGCGAAGTGCTTTATTAAGTGATGACGAATTCATTAATATAGAACACTTGCCTCAGCATATTACTAATGCAACTAAGGTGGAAGATCACCCTGCTAATTTACTATCCAATGAGAAAAAATATCTTATTGAGCTATTAAACAAATATGGTAATCAACCAAAAATAATTGCTGATAATTTAGAAGTAAGCGTTAGAACTCTTTATCGAAAATTACAAAAACATCAGTTGAATATCAGAGAATATACTTTACCTAAGTGAGCCAACGCATGCATCGTTTAAGTAATTTATGTTGCTGGAATAGAGAATTGCTGTTCTTTTACACATTTTCCTTGAGCATCATAACTCCTGTCATAAACAGAAATATTTCCTTGATTGTCTTGGGTGATTATATTGGTAGTACGAGTGCCATACTCTGGCGATACAATAAAAATTGAACTAAGGCGTTGCTCCCAATCTAATGGAACCCCCGTTTTAGGTAATTTCTCTATTTCGGCTTGTTGATTGTTTTTCATCAGGGTGAATAAGTTATTGATATTCAAAAGTTGACTAGCAGACTCCTGTATTGCCGTAGCAAGCTGTTCTTGTCCTAAAGCCATTTTAGGCCAAATATCGTCTAAGTCGCCATTACATAAACTATGAAAGCCAGTCGTTAATGTTTGCTGTTTTTTTGATGTGCTATTAAAGTAGGTGAGGTTGTCGAGTTTTCCAAACACTAGGTTAAAGCCATTATACTGATGTGCTGTATTCACTAGTTGTTTATTTATTTCTTGATCTTGCTTAGCTAATGCTTGTGTTACCAAATCACCACGTGATTGTTTATTTTTATCAAATAACTGTGGCTCGCGAAAATTAGTAAGCGCACTAAATCGACCTTGTTTATTTAACCCTAGCCAAGTGCCGCCTGCTTGTAAGTCTTTACCAGCTAAAATACTTGCTTGTTGCTTTGTTTCTGGCCACCAATGCATCATTTGGGTTGGTCTTTGATGAACTTCATCTCGGTTAGCACAAATAATCACTGGGTATTTAGGGTGTTCTTTAATGGCAAAAAATAAAATACACATATTAAGGTTGTTTTTAATTTGAAATTATAACTTATGATAACTCTTTCTTTATACCGAGTGTTAGCTCAGGTAGTATTCAATATAAAGAAATTCTCATATTGTACTCTGTGTATTACAGTGTACATACTTCAATTTATATATTGGAACGCAACTAGGTCATGAACATGTTCGAAATTCCCCCGATAAATTTAAAAGATAAAGTTTCAGCACAAGAATGGCAAACGCGTGTTGATTTAGCTGCCTGCTACCGATTGATGGTAATGCACGGTTGGGATGATTTAATCCACACTCACATTTCGGCACGTATTCCAGATAGTGAACATATTTTAATTAATGCTTTTGGTTTAGCTTTTGAAGAAGTAACCGCATCTAATTTAGTCAAAATTGATATTAACGGTAATATTGTTGATAAAGATTGCCCATTTGACATCAACCCTGCCGGTTTTACTATTCATAGTGCTGCTCATGAAGCGCGGCACGATGATATGTGTGTTATGCATGTGCATACTAATGAAACTATTGCGGTAGCGAGCTTGGAAGAAGGTTTATTACCTTTAAGTCAATATTCGATGTTTGCGCTTGCGTCACTCAGTTATCATGGTTATGAAGGCTTAGCGGTTAATCATGAAGAGAAGTTAAGGATTCAAGAGGACTTAGGTGATAAAAACTTTATGTTACTGCGTAATCATGGTGCACTGACCATGGGCAAAACCATTGGTGATGCGTTTATGCATATGTATGACTTAACGCGAGCATGCCAAATACAGTTACAAGTAATGGCAACAGATATGAAACCTATTTATGCGCCGCAAAGTATTATTGATGGCATTAAAGCACAAGCTAATATTGTACATACAGGAAAAACCGGTGGTGAAACTGCTTGGCCAGCAATGTTACGTCGAGTGTATCGCAAATATCCAGATTTTGCTGATTAACGTCAATTCCGTGCTTTTTCGTTCAAATTGAATCATACAGCTTAACGCTGGTAGTTAGTGGTTTAGTCGTTAGTTTTAAGATAAAGATAAAGATAAAGATAAATAAACTTATTAAAAGAGATAAAAATGAAAATTACTCATATTGAAGTATTTGATATTCATTGCCCCAAACGTCCTGCGTGGAATCCTGTTTTTGTACGTATTCATACTGATGAAGGGATAAGTGGCGTTGGTGAAGCTGGTTTGGCTTATGATTGGGGGCACAGCGCAGCAGCAGCAATGCTGAAAGAAATTTCGGAAGCGGTGTTAATTGGTTTTAATCCTTTTAATACTGAATTGTTATGGTCACGTATGCTCAGAGAAAGTTTTTGGGGCTTAGGTGGCGGACCTGTATTGTATTCAGCGATGAGTGCAATAGATACTGCTTTGTGGGATATAAAAGCTAAGGCATTAGGCGTCCCGGTTTATCAGTTATTGGGTGGTAAAGTAAATGACAAGTTACGTACCTATGCTAGCCAATTACAATTTGATTGGGATAGCGATATTAAAAAACTTATTGAGCCTGAAGAATATGCACAAGCTGCTTTAAAAGCGGTTAGTGAAGGTTATGATGCGGTTAAAGTTGACCCGATTGTGTATAACAAAGATGGTAGTTCTTCATTTGACAGAACCAAGCTTTTTACTCGACCACAAATGCGCCTTTTTGGCGATCGATTACGTGCTATTCGTGACGCAGTTGGACCAGATGTTGATATAATTTTTGAATCTCATTCACTTATGGGGGCTGCTTCTGCCATTCAAATGGGCGCTATTGTCGAAGAAGTTGATTGTATGATGTACGAAGAGCCGGTAAATTACTTAAATTCTGCTGTTCATAAAAAAGTTTCTGATAATGTGAATGTACCTATTGCTGGTGGAGAGCGTTTGTATCATCGCTGGGATGTGCGTCCTTATTTTGAAGATCAAAGTATTGATGTTTTACAACCTGATGTTGGCTTGTGTGGCGGCTTCACTGAAGCTAAAAAAGTGTGCGATTATGCAGATGTTTATGATATTCGTATTCAAGCCCATGTATGTGGTGGCCCAGTAGCAACGGCAGCATCATTGCATTTAGAAACTGCGATTCCTAATTTCTTAATTCATGAACATCATACTTATGCAATTAAAGATTGGAACCGTGAATTATGCTTACAAGATCCTCAGCCAGTCGATGGCTTCTTTCAAGTAACTGAAGTGCCGGGAATTGGCATTGAACTGAATGATGAAATAGTGAAACGTTCACCACATGTTACTATTAAATAATTGCTAAATTATTAACAACTTATAGCATACCAACGAAGCGCATTGTCATAACACAATGCGCTTTTTTCTTGCGCTGATAATGCTTGAATAAAGTCACTCTCGATAACCGAATACCAATAATTTTGATAGCTGTTATGACTGAACAAACATAGCGGAAAATTACTAGCCATCAGCATTCTATTTTGGCCAAAAATATCGAAAATTATTGTTAAGCTTTGAGTAAGCCAAGCTTGATTATAATTTCTGTCACTCATCTCCCAGCCGGAACATTTTATTGCAACATGAGGATAGCTCGATAGTTTAAGCAAGTTACTTTGCCAATATTGCCATTCAACACTTTGTATGTCGGTTGGGGGAAAGCCTGCATGGTTAATAATAAAGGAAATATTAGCATTATCATTAATCACATCACATAACGAACTTACTGAGGTTGAATTAATTAATGATAATTGTGCTTCAAAAATCAGTGTTTTATTTTGCTGTTTAGCAGCATTATTAAGTTGGCTGAAGTTTGTTAATACTTGCTTGTTTGTTAGTAATGGCAGCGTATCATCATCTAATATATGACGAACCCCAACAAAAGATTGTAGGGCGGTTAGTTTTGTTAAACAGTCATTAAATCCTTGGTTAGTTAGTGTTAAATCAATCGCAGCTATCGCTCGAAAAGGTTGTTTGCAATTTTGCTCTAAAGTGATTAATTCTCGCCAAGGTTGGGAGTTATCAAACCCTGCTTCAATATGAATAAAGCCAGCTAACGTAAACGTAGGCTCAAGGGCCAAATCACTTTCTTCAAAGGTTTGATTAATAGCAGACTTATCAGGCCAAAAAGGCGGATGATCCGGTTTTAACCAATGATAATCACCTTGTGCTAAGTCGAATAAATGCAGATGTGGGTCAATAATTTTCATGTTTTCTGCTCTAAGCTATTGTGCTGTGTAACCACCATCAATAACCTGTAAACTTCCTGTAATAAACTTAGCTTTATCTGAAGCTAAAAAGAATACTAATTCAGCCACTTCGTCAGGTTGTCCTAAGCGGTTTAGTGGCTGTAAGCTTGCTTCTTCGCGATGAACGTCTGCTTTATCTGCTCCAGATTTCTGGCAATAATTGTCAATAGCTTGATGATATAACGGTGTTTCAATGGTACCAGGGCAGACAGCATTCGCTCGAATATTAAACTGAGCGTAATCTAATGCGGTTGTTTTTGCCATGGAAGCAAGCGCACTTTTACTTAAGTTATAAGCAAAAGAATTGTGCTTAGCAATGAGAGCTTGATCAGAAGACATTAATATAATCGCGCCATTGTTATTACTTTTCATATTAGGTAACACCGCTTTTATTGCCGCAAATGCACCTTTCACATTGATGCCGATTACCTTATCAAAATCAGCTTCGCTAGTATTTTCAATGTTCGCAGAAAAGTGAATACCTGCGTTCGACACTAGTACGTCAATAGTATGCAGTTGGCTTATTTGGCTAATAATACTAGTGATTTGTTCAATATTAGTAACATCACATAAACAAAACTCGCCTAATGTTGAAGGTGTTAAATCTAGATTGAAAACTAGATAATCATGCTTTAAAAATAACTTAACTATGCTTAAACCTATACCTGAACTGCCGCCAGTTATAATACAAACCTTTTTCATTAATCTTCACTTTGTTGTTAATCACGCTTTGAAATTAAATCATACCGTTATCGTTAAGTGACTTCCATTTTCTTCTAACTATTATTTCGTTTCTTCTGCCTGCTATTTCGTTATAATGGCAGTAATTAAGTCAGTTGAGAATTTGTTATGAAAGCATGTGGTGTAGAAATAAAAAGCAATGAAGCAATCATTTGTATTATGTCCAAAGAAAATAGCTTGTATGATATTCCTCATACACGCGTACAAAAATTAGCCTTAGATAATGCGGGTGATGCGGAAGAAGTAAAGAAATTCCAATTTACGTTTGCTAAGTTAATGGAAGATTATCAAGTAACCGATGTAATTATTCGAGGACGCGCGTTAAAAGGTAAGTTTGCTGGCGGACCTATTGGTTTCAAAGTAGAAGCGGCAATCCAATTAATACAAGATCTTAATGTGCAAATTTTAGCCGGTAGCTTTATTAAAAAAGAACTGTCAAAAAGCCAAATAGATATCGACTTTCGTGATACAGGTTTAAAACAATATCAAGAGCAGGCTTTTGAAACTGTATTTGCTTTCTTAGAAGGCCATTAAATAGTTTTATCATTATTAGTATGATAACTTTTGTAAAATATAAATAAAAAATTTGCGTCTTTGTAGGATGGAAGAGAATCTCGATTTTTTGTCTAGAATATTATATTAGTTCTTTGATCGAGCCTCGAACCTAACTTACATCAAGTGATTTAAAATTAAATGATGAATTCTGAATCAACTACGTAGCTATTATAAAATAATAAAAACCACTTAACTTTAGGTGTTAGCTTTAGGAATTGTTATGAAGGAACCAATGCGTCAACTTTATAAAGTAATATTACTAACCACTGTTATTATGCTTCAAGCTTGTGGCAGCTCAGAAGATAAAACTGTTTTTTCTATTTCTGCTGATGTAAGTGAAGTGAGTTTTAGTAATGAGTTTTTACAAGAGTCAACAGAGAGCATTGCAATAAATGTAAGTTTTGTTGGTGACGGTGTTTTAGTCGGCTTTTCTCCTGAAGCCATTTCTGCGCCGTGGTTAGAATATCGAACTGAAAACGTTACCGAGAATTCAGCCACTGTTTTTATTGATGTTATTAATGCTCAATTCTTACTTACTGATACCTATAACACTACATTACGATTAGCGACAAGTAATGAAGACTCGAGTAAGTTTGCTTTTCATGATATTGATATTTCGTTACTAATTTGGAATTTAGCGGTAGATACTGAAAAAGTTAGCTATAGCGGTACTTTTGGTGATGAAACTATTCCTGCACAAAGTATTTCTATCTTAACTGAAGAGAAAGAATGGACAGCAAGTACCGATGTTGACTGGTTGTCATTAGATATTACCTCTGGCATTGGTGAAACAGAAATAGTCGTCACTCCTGATATCAGTGAATTTACTGAGCCAGGTTTACAACAAGGTAATATTATATTAACGGATATAGATTCAGGTGAAATAAAGCTAGTGCCAGTAGAAGTGGCGTTAGATAATGTTTATTTACTTGCCGATCAAACTGCAGTGGCCTTAAGTGCAACCAATAGTATTTCAACATTAGAAAAAACGGTATCAGTTAGTAATAATGCTGATTTAGATATTAGCTGGACAGCGACAACTGACGCGAATTGGCTGACGTTAACAAAAGACAATAATGAGCAATTAACAATAACGGCTGATGCGAGCCTTGCATCAGCGAATAATAATTCATCGGCTCAAGTGACTATTTCTGCTGACTCCGGTATAGCAGCGATCAGTGAAACGATTACTATCAATTTTTATAACAGTAGCCAAGATGTAAGTAATAACGTTATTACGCCGTTGGCTATCAATAGTAGTGAAATCGTAACTTCCCCATTAAAGCCTGTTTTTTATCTTGGTGTAGGAAATGAGCTACTTACTTACCATCAATATACTGGTGAGCTTGAATCCAGTGTAGAAATATCTCCAGAAGGCACTATCCTCGAGCAATTAATCATACATCCCAATGGTGATTATTTGTTGGTAAAAGCCACTGAAATAGTGACACAAGAAGATGAAACTAGCACTGAAGTGGTTCATCGCTATAGTGTTTCACTTGACGATTACAGCATTACTGAAATTATTGACACAGACATCATTAGTGAACCAATCGCTATTGTTCGTTTGTCAGGGCGTTATTTTGTCATAACACAAGCATTTGAGTTTGCGGATGAAAATCTTAATGTACTGTTTTGGGATGCTCCCAATGCGTTTCTTGTCAGTAAAGTAGCTGTCGCGTCTCAAGCTAATACACTGTTTGCTTTAGATAATAGTACGGCAAGCTTTAAACGCTATATTCCACAAGTAAATGACTTTGGTGATGATAAAGTCTCAGTTTCGTTAACGCATGAGTATCATCCAGAATTATTAGCTGATGACCAGGTTATTTTCGATTTTATGGTGACGAGTGATGAAGCGAATATTTATGCGCTTAGTCAAAGTAGCGAATGGATCAGTTTTGATGGTGATAACTTTGTCGATAATGGTTTATTAGAAGCCAGCGAAAGTGTTGTGACACTATCGTTAGTTAAAAATAGTAATGATCAGCCAAATTATTACAGATTTAATAGTGCTAATGAACTTGGCTTCTACTTAGATGTTTATGATAACCACCAAACAATTTCATCGACCACCTATACTCAAGGAAGTCAGCCAGCAAACCTTAGGTTATCAGGAGATGATCAACGTTTAATTATTTATGTTGATTCGTCAAGTGATGGTGAGCTTGATTCTCAAATAGAGCTAGTCACTATTCCCTAATAGTATTCTTTTACTATTCTAATTATGAAAGGAGCATTTTGCTCCTTTTTTGTTTCTTAAGCGTAGGCTAATAACCAGTACGTATAAAAAACAGTCAATATGGACGAAAATCTTCTTTCAAAAAAGTGAAGAACATGATTTAATCAAACAACTGTTTGAGGTCAGACCACTGACCATTTGTGTCAGCTATTATAAATTGACAAAAATAAATATTGGAGAAGCACTATGCCAGAATATAAAGCACCGATTAGAGACATGAAGTTTGTCATGCAAGAACTACTTGATTGCGACAGTCATTATCAAAAATTAGGTTATGAAGATGCTAGCCTTGATATGGTTGATGCTATTATGAGTGAAGCTGCTAAATTCACCGAGCAAGTTATTGCACCTATTAATAAAACTGGTGATGAGCAAGGTTGTACCTGGAATGATGGCGTAGTAACCACTCCTGATGGTTTTAAAGAAGCTTATCAGCAGTACGTTGAAGGTGGTTGGCCAACATTAGCACAAAACGTTGATTTTGGTGGACAAGGTTTACCTCATTCATTGAATACTGCGTTAAATGAATTTTTTTCTGCTGCTAACCATAGCTTTGCTATGTACCCCGGCTTAAGTCATGGTGCTTTAGCAACAATTGAAGAGCATGGAAGCGAAGTTCAAAAAAATACTTTTATGCCTAAATTGGTTGAAGGTACTTGGACAGGCACTATGTGTTTAACTGAACCTCATTGTGGTACAGACTTAGGTATGTTGCGTACAAAAGCAGAGCTCAATGATGATGGTAGCTATGCGATAACCGGAACAAAAATCTTTATTTCAGCGGGCGAGCATGATTTATCTGACAATATTGTTCATATAGTTATCGCCAGAATTCCAGGTTCCCCAGAAGGAAGTCGTGGTATCTCATTGTTTATCGTACCTAAATTCAACGTAACCGACGCTGGTGAAGTTAGCGATAGAAACGCGGTAACTTGTGGTTCAATTGAACATAAAATGGGTATCAATGCTAACGCTACGTGTGTGATCAATTTTGATGGCGCAAAAGGCTATTTAATTGGTGAAATTAACCGTGGTTTAAATTGCATGTTTACCTTTATGAATGCTGCACGTTTGGGTGTTGCTAGTGAAGGTGTTGCAGCAGCAGATGCTTCTTTTCAAGGTGCATTAGCTTACGCTCAAGATAGATTACAAATGCGTTCTTTATCAGGTGTGAAAAATCCAAACGGACCAGCCGATCCTATTATTGTACATCCTGATGTTCGTCGTATGCTACTAACACAAAAATCTATTGCTGAAGGTGGCCGAGCATTAATTGGTTATTTAGCGCAATTAGTTGATATTGGTCATGCAAGTAAAGATGAAGCTGAAAAAGCAATAGCCGAAAGTAAATTAGCGCTATTAACACCTATTGCTAAAGCCTTCTTAACTGAGCTAGGCTTAGAATGTACAAGTCATGGGGTACAAGTATTTGGCGGTCATGGCTTTATTAAAGAGTGGGGCATGGAACAGTTAATGCGTGATACTAAAATTAGCTGCTTATACGAAGGTACTACCGGTATTCAAGCACTTGATTTATTAGCACGTAAGATTTTAGGCTCTAAAGGTGAAATATTGAAGCCGTTTGGCGCTGAAGTTACCGCATTCTGTGTTGCCAATGCAGGTGATGAAGCGATGCAAGAATTCATTCAACCTATTATGACCTTTGGTGGTGATTGGCAGAAAATGACTGAAACCTTAGGTTTGAAAGCAATGCAGAACCCTGATGAAATTGGTGCGGCATCGGTAGATTACTTGATGTACTCAGGTTATTTAACCTTGGCTTATTTCTGGGCAAAAATGGCGAAAGTAGCGCAAGATAAATTAGCAGCGAGTGATGATGACAAAGCTTTCTATCAAGCTAAAATTAAAACAGCTCGTTTCTATTTTCAACGCATTTTACCAAGAGCAAACGGCCATGCGGCTTGTGTTGCTAACGGCGCAGAATCAATGATGGCACTCGATAGCGAAGAATTTATTTTCTAAGTATATCTGTTATGCTATCTAAAAAAGGGAAGCGGTTTGCTTCCCTTTTTTGCATTAATATAGCCACTATCGACTAATATTTCTCTATTATACCAATCTCATTAGCTATGTGATCATTTCTACTTGCTAAAATCACCAACTACATCGTTATTTATTTAATAATTAGCACAACGAGTTATTGAAATAAATGCCTTGTATTTGTTAATTTTTTCCACGTATAAAATTGTTCACCTAATTAATGAAACTGGTATTATTTTTTGATGATTCAGATGCAGAGTGAAATTGCCAATTACGAACCTTATCTTTGATTCATTCGATAATCCCTATCGGCATACGAATGTTCCAGTGACTATCTTTAGAGCCAGCTTCTAATAAAAAAATTAGTATTTACCACAAGCGGATAACTTGTCAACTAACAGGCATCCTGTTCAGCTAGTATCAATAATAAAATCAAAATTATACATAAAGCTTTCCGTTGAATAGTAGAACAGACCACTGTGAGCTAAATTAAGAAGGTTTAAAGATTAATGATTAAGGTGATTTTAGTAAAAAGTATTAAGATTTTTTGTTTTATTTTTTGAAATAATAAGTATGCTGTGATCAAAATAAATAACAAAGATCATGAATAACAATGAAACTTCCTCAAATCGGTCCCGCATTTTTAGTCACCGCCGCCTTTATTGGCCCAGGCACAGTTATTACCGCTTCTATTGCAGGTGCTGATTATGGCTTCGCTTTATTATGGGCATTGCTATTTTCAGTCCTTGCAACGTTAATTTTACAAGAAATGACGGCTCGTTTAGGTATTGTTACCCAAAAAGGCTTAGGTGAAAATATCCGTGAAGCCTGTACAAATCCTTTATTAAGAGGCTTGGCTATTGCCTTAGTACTGTCTGCTATTGTGGTGGGTAACAGTGCTTATCAAAGTGGTAATATTTCTGGTGCTAGCTTAGGGTTGGTGGGGATTTTTGAAGACATAGGTGTAAAATTTAGTTCTGCTCAAACAGTGTTTTCAATTCTCATTGGTGCTATTGCCTTTTTCTTATTAATTTCAGGTAGCTATAAGCTTATTGAAACTGCACTTATTTTGTTAGTGTCAATAATGAGTTTAGCGTTCATTATCACCTTTTTGTTAACAAAACCCGATGTAATGGTTTTATTGTCGGGGTTATTTAAACCAATTATACCTGATGGTGCTACGTTAACTGTTATTGCATTAATAGGTTCAACTATTGTGCCCTACAATTTATTTTTACACGCTTCAAGTGTGAGTAAAAAATGGCATGTCGTTAGTGATTTACCACAAGCGAGAAAAGATTTGTATATTTCACTTCCGCTTGGTGGCTTAATTTCTATGGCTATTCTATCTACAGCCGCTACTGCTTTTTTTGGTTCGCAGGTATCAATAGCGTCAGCAGCAGACATAGCGCCAGCATTAAAGCCCCTGTTTGGTGAAATGGCGAGTATTTTCATTGGTATTGGACTGTTTGCTTCAGGAATTTCGTCAGCAGTTACAGCGCCATTAGCGGCAGCCTTTGCCTTGAGTGGTATTTTAAATTCAAGTAAGGATTTACACTCTAATAGCTTTAAAGCTATCTGGATAGTGGTACTATTTTTAGGAGTGCTAGGCTCCAGCTTAGGTTATAAACCAATTGCCGTCATTTGGTTTGCACAAATAGCCAATGGTATTTTACTTCCTATAGTGACAATCTTTCTATTATGGATAATGAATACTAAGGTGCTTGGCGAGCATAAAAACAATATTTGGCAAAATACCCTTGGGGCAATCGTTGTTTTTGTTTCACTATTACTAAGTGGCCGAAGCTTAATGTCAGCGTTTGGTTTTTTATAAAAATTTAGAACGGTAATTTGTCGGTTCTTTATTTAAGATCAACAGCTAATTAGTTATAAATGTTATGCTATTAACATATAAAAACTCAGTGAAGAGCTCACCTTGCTAGGCTTTAAAAAAAGACCATCGTTCTTGCTAGTACTACTATTGGTTATAGCTAGCTATA
>Ga0193951_1000026_pt1 | contig 61320 bp, 54 predicted proteins | sample BB_2_MG_FD_140370 | JGI IMG/M metagenome (GOLD analysis project Ga0193951, IMG submission 140370) | Microbial mat bacterial communities from the Broadkill River, Lewes, Delaware, United States - BB_2_MG | ecosystem: Environmental > Aquatic > Freshwater > River > Microbial mats | place: USA...
CCCATTGTTGGAGTTCCTGCCTTTTCTACTTGACCTTCTAATCCTAAATCTCGAATCGTTTCTCCTACTTGTTGTTTCTGTAAAAACTTAATAATACGCTTACCATATATCGTAGAAATTAACAATGACAATATGATTGCCACAGCAGCTCTAAAGGTTATAAACCCAAACAGCGATGCGCCAGGCAATTGGAACTGTTCTTCTAGGTATTCGAATAGGTAATACAGCATTCTTTATTATTGTTTGTTTTCTACTTTTTTTTTAGTGCTTGCAAGTTTTTTTGATGCCCTGCAGAATAAGCTACTCTTGTAATTGTTTTAAATACTCTTGAACAATTTTATAATCATCAAAATCAAAGCGTTCACCTTTAATTTCTTGGTAATTCTCATGTCCTTTTCCTGCAATTAGGATTATATCTTTTGGCCCTGCCATTTGACAAGCTGTTTTAATGGCTTGCCTTCTATCTGTTATAGCCAATGTTTTTTTGAAATTTTGAGGCTCAACCCCTTTTTCCATATCTTCAATAATGGTTTCAGGCACTTCATTACGTGGATTATCGCTTGTAAAAATCACTTTTGTACTTAAAGCCGAAGCGATATGCGCCATTTTTGGTCGTTTTGTTTTATCTCTATTTCCTCCACAACCCACAACTGTAATCAGTTCTTCATTTTTAGTTCTGATGTCATTAATAGTTTCCAATACGTTTTTTAAAGCATCTGGCGTATGCGCATAATCTACAATCGCAGTCACTTGTTTTCCTGAAATAAAATACTGAAAGCGTCCAGCTACGTTTTCGAGCTCACTGATAAGCCTTAAAATCTCATCTTTTTCTAAGCCTAATAATTCAGCTGCACCATAAATTGCAAGAATATTATAAGCGTTAAAACTGCCTATTAGACGCGTCCATAATTCACTATCATTAACCTTTAACAACAAACCACTAAATTCACTTTCTAAAATCTGCGCTCTGTAATCTGCATAATTTTTTAAAGCATAGGTGTATTTTTTGGCTTGCGTATTTTGAAACATAACCAAGCCATTTTTATCGTCTATATTAGATAAAGCAAAGGCCTCTTTTGGCAATTGATCAAAGAACTTTTTCTTAACATCTCTATACTCAGCAAACGTATCATGATAATCTAAATGGTCGTGAGACAGATTTGTAAAAATGCCACCTTCAAACCTTAAACCCGCTGTTCTGCTCTGATGAATACCATGCGAACTCACTTCCATAAAGCAAAACTCTACACCTTCAGCATTCATCATTTTTAAATACCTATTGATGGTTAATGAATCTGGTGTGGTATGTGTAGCTTTATAGCTCGTATTATCTACCATAATTTTTACCGTAGACAACAAACCAACTTTATAACCTGCTTTTTTAAATAATTGATACAACAAACTCGAAACGGTTGTTTTTCCATTTGTACCTGTAACTCCAATTAATTTTAAATTCTCAGAAGGCTGCCCATAAAAGTTATTAGCCATATATGCTAAAGCTTCATTAGAACTTGCGACTTCGATATAAGTAATCCCATCATGAAGCTGCTCTGGAAGCGACTCACAAACTATAGCTGTCGCACCATCCTTAATTGCTTTTTCAATATACTTATGACCATCTGTAACCACTCCTGAAATTGCCACAAAAACATCATTGGTTTGAATCTGACGCGAATCGAACTCAATTTTACCCACAGTAATACCTGTACTACCTACGACAGCATTAATTGTAACCTTATATAATATGTCTTTTAATACCATCATGATGCTACTAAAACAATAGTTTGATTGGTTTGTAATTTTTGATGTTTCTCTACAGACTGCTTTTTAACAATGCCACTTCCTGTTAATTTTATTTTTACATCAACTTGCAAATTTTCTAATAATGCGATAGCATCCATTGCTGGCATTCCAATTACGCTTGGCATTAACTCCTTATATTTTCGCGCATTTTCAAAATAACTTTCGAACTCTTCATTAGCCAAATTATCTTCAAAATTGAGCGTTTCAATTTCATCTACAATTGGCGTATCTGTGTAAATTTTTTGAGCAATTCTTTTGAACACTGGACCAGATACATCAGCACCATAATATCCCACTTTGGTACTTGGTTGATGAATAACTACAATGCAAGAATATTTTGGATTGTCAGCTGGAAAGTAACCGGCAAAAGACGACACATATTTTTTGTCTTTTTTCCACTTTTCGTAATTTGCATAGTCTATTCTAGCTGTTCCTGTTTTTCCTGCCATAGAAAAGGTTTCAGAATACATTCGCCTACCTGTACCACGAATCATAACATTCTTTAATATGTCTTGAATTTCATTTAAAGTCTTATCAGAGCATATTTTACCAACAAGCACTTCCTTATCAAACACTTCAATATTTTTATCAAAAGACTTTACAGACTTCAAAAAACGAGGCTTCAACAACTCACCACCATTTGCAATTGCATTATAAAAAGCTAAGGTTTGAAGCGGTGTCATTCTTAAATTATAACCATAAGCCATAGATGGCAAAGCATTTCTACTCCAGTTTGAAGCACCAGGTTTAGGAATATCTGGTTTTCCTTCTCCAATAATTGCTACACCTAGAGTTTTATCAAGCTTCCACGAGCTCAATCTATTTAAAAATTTCTCTGGTTGTTTTGAATAATGATCATCTATAATCGTTGCCATTCCTATGTTTGAAGACACCTCCAAAGCTCTTGCCACTGAAATCTCACCAAACCCACTTCCAGAATCAGTAATCACTCTACCATAAAAAGATTTTCGTCCTTTTTTGGTATCAACAACTGTTGCTGTATCAATTACCTTATCCTCTAAAGCTGCCATTACCGCCATGACTTTAAATGTAGAACCAGGCTCATGACTTTCTCCAACTGCATAATTTAAACGCTCGTAATACTTACCTTTTTTATTTCTTCCTAAGTTAGAAATTGCTTTTATCTCGCCAGTCTTAACATCCATTACCACTACACAACCATGATCTGCTTCATAAAGCTCTAATTGCTTCAACAAAGAATGGTGTGCTATATCCTGAATATTAACATCTATAGTGGTATAAACATCATAGCCGTCTTTTGGCTCAATTTCATTACCATCTCTTATGGGTTTCCATTGCCCATTACCTATTTTTTGTTTGAGCTGCTTACCATTTGTTCCTTGCAAGTACTTCACCCCAAAAGCACCATCGATTCCTGGCCTTGTAACATCTCCATTCTCATCTGTTCTTTCATAGCCAATTGTACGCTCGGCTACACCTCCCATTGGATGCTCACGTCTTGTTGTTTGCTCTACAATTAAACCACCTTTAATTGCTCCTAGATTTAGCAAAGGAAAATTGCGCATTCGGATATAATCAGAGTAACTAATATTTCGTGCTAAAAGGAAATATCTGTTCTTATTTTTTCTTGCTTTTCTAATAATATTCTTATAATAAGATGCTGGCTTCCCTTTATAAACATGAAGCGAATCAGCCAAAGCATTGATATACTTTTCAAATGTTGCGTCTTTAGCTTGAATAGCATCAATTCTAATATCATACTTAGGTATTGAAGTAGCCAACAAACTTCCGTCTGCAGAATACACATTTCCACGATTTGCAGGGATTGGAAAATCTCTAGTTGTATTCTTTTCGGCAAGAGCCCTATACTCATCACCTTGAACAAACTGAATACTAACCAACTTAAATACCACTGCCAAGGCAAAGACAAACATGCAGCCTGCTACAAAGTACAATCTGTTCAATATGTTTTTTTCTGTTATTGCCAAAGCTTATCGTTCTTGCTTTTGTGATTTTACTATTATTTTTGTTGGTGGGTTTAAGGAAATCCCAATTCCTTTATCTTTCATTTCGGCTTCTACAAAAGATTCTTTTTTAAGCTGCATAAGCTTTCCTCTTTTATCTACAAATGCCGAACGCAACTCTTTTACTTCATTAGTTAACTTTGCGATTTCATATACTTTTTGATCCGCACTATGCGAACTTGCAATCATTATGATTGCTAGAAATGAAATAAAAATGATGATACGCCAATTTTTAAACGAATCATCACTGATTAGAAACCTCCCTTTTAATATGCCGTATATGTTTTTTTTCATATTTTTTTAGCAATCCTCAGTTTCGCACTTCTAGCTCTATTGTTTTGTTTTATTTCTTCTTTGGAAGGCACAATTAAACCTCCCACTTTTTTTAAAGGCACTTCAAAATTCCCAAACACATCTCTTTCAGGTTCTCCTTCAAACAGTCCATTTCTAATAAAACGTTTCACCAATCTATCCTCTAAAGAATGGTATGAGATAAAACTCAAACGACCATCTTTTTTTAAGATTTCAGGGGTCTGAAGCAACAATTCTTTTAACACTTCAATTTCTTGATTCACTTCAATACGAATTGCTTGATAGATTTGCGCTAAAACCTTATTCTCTTTTTGATGATTTAAAAACGGTTTTAAAACTGCCTTTAATTGTTCGCTTGTTTTTATTTCTGCTTGCTTACGTTCTTCAACAATGATTCTTGCCATTGCTGGCGCTTGTCGCAACTCACCGTATTGAAACAAGACCGTTCTTAACTGCTCTTCATCATAATTATTAACAACTTCAAAAGCAGACAACTTACTATCTTGATTCATTCGCATATCTAAATCCGCTTCAAAACGCGTAGAAAAACCACGTTCTGCAACATCAAACTGATGCGACGACACTCCGAAATCTGCCAAAACACCATCAACCTCTTTAGCCCCATAAAATCTTAAAAACCGTTTTATAAATCTAAAGTTCTCATTAATCAACACAAAACGATCATCATCAATTGCATTTGCTAAAGCATCTTTATCCTGATCAAAAGCATACAATTTTCCATTAGGTCCTAACCTAGACAAAATTTCTCTACTATGACCACCACCACCAAACGTAACATCGACGTATACTCCATCTGGCTTAATAGCTAAACCATCAACGGTTTCTTTTAGTAATACTGCATTATGATAATCCATTGTCATCTTCCTCTTGTCCCATGACTTCTTCGGCCAAATCAGCAAAATCTGAAGCCGCATCATCAATAGCTTGTTCGTATTTATCTTTATCCCAGATTTCAAGAATATTTACTGCAGAGGCCAAAACCACCGCTTTAGTAATACCAGAAAAACCGATTAAATCTTTCGGAATTAATAATCGCCCCGCACTATCCACTTCTACCATTTTAACTCCAGCAGTAAAACGTCTAATAAAATCATTGTTCTTTTTCTTAAAACGATTGAGCTTATTTATTTTCTCCATCATTTTATTCCATTCAGACATTGGATACAGCTCCAAACACGGCTGAAATACAGCGCGCTTTAAAACAAAACCATCTTGTAAGGCCGATGACAACTGTTTTTTTAGCACAGCAGGTATCATTAGCCTTCCTTTGGCATCAGCTTTACATTCGTATGTTCCTATAAATGAATTCAAAAGGTTTCGTTTACCACTTTAACGATTAATATTCAAAGATATTGAAAAAATCACCACTTTTTACCACATTCTACCACATTTGTTGATAAGTTTTGATTTGAAATACATTCAAATTATTTTAAAGCCAGTAAATTCGACTTGCGTACTATAATTTTCAAAGTGGGAATTATTAACATCGTTAACCTAGAAGTTCTCAGATAAAAAAAATTGATATTTTATTGATAATATTTATATTCTAAAGGATTTGGTTATATTTGTTTTTAACACATAAGCACTAACTTGCAAATGACACACCTTTTAAAAAAAGAAAAGGATTATAGATATATTGAAGTAGGCGAAGGCACACCAATTATCGTGTTGCATGGATTAATGGGTGGGCTCAGTAATTTTGATGCTGTGACTAAACACTTTAGCTCAAAAGGCTATAAGGTTATTATTCCAGAACTACCTATTTACACCATGTCTTTAATAAAAACTAACGTAAAAAGCTTTGCCAATTACTTAAAAGCTTTTATTGAGTTTAAAGGCTTAAATGATGTTATTTTATTAGGAAATTCTCTTGGTGGACATATTGGCTTATACTACACAAAACTAAATCCTGAAAAAGTAAGAGCCCTTATTATTACAGGGAGCTCAGGGCTTTATGAAAGCGCTATGGGAGGTGGCTACACTAAACGTAGTGATTACGAAGTTATAAAAAAGAAAGCCCAAGATGTTTTTTACGACCCAGCAGTTGCAACAAAAGAAATTGTAGATGAAGTTTACGAAACGGTTAACGACAGAAACAAACTAATAAAAACTTTAGCGATTGCAAAAAGTGCCATTAGACATAATATGGCTAAGGATTTACCTAAGATGGAAACTCCGATTTGCATTATCTGGGGAAAGAATGATACCGTGACGCCACCTGAGGTTGCTGAAGAATTTCATGAACTGTTACCAGATTCTGAATTGCATTGGATTGATAAGTGTGGACATGCCGCTATGATGGAACACCCTGAAGAATTTAATACAATTTTAAATGCTTGGCTTGAAAAACGCGGATTTTAAAACCGCCTGATGTTTTTTTTTTGCAAAAAAACATAAATACGCATATATATTACCTTAAGTTTAATTTAAAAGATTCCTACTTTGTTAGGAACGAGAGATGAAAATAAAATCAGCTGAATTTGTAGTTAGTAATTCCGAAGTGGAAAAGTGTCCTAAAAACAACTTACCCGAATACGCTTTTATAGGTAGAAGTAATGTTGGAAAGTCTTCACTTATAAATATGCTAACCGACAGGAAAAGTTTAGCAAAAACATCTGGAAGACCCGGAAAAACACAATTAATCAATCATTTTATCATTAATGAAGATTGGTATTTAGTAGATTTACCTGGTTATGGTTATGCTCGTGTTTCTAAGAGTTCTAAGCAAAAGTTTCAGAAGTTTATTACTAATTATTTTGAACAACGTCAGCAACTCGTTTCTGCATTTGTATTGGTAGATGTGAGACACAAACCGCAACCTATTGATTTAGAATTTATGCAGTATTTAGGAGAAAGTGAAATTCCTTTTGGGATTATATTTACCAAAGCAGACAAATTAAAACCTAAGGCCATAGAGCGACAAGTAGACGAATATTGCAAAGAATTGCTTAAATTTTGGGAAGAACTACCTCCTTATTTTATAACATCTTCATCTAAAAGCATTGGCAAAGACGACGTTTTAGAGTTTATTGCAACGACAAATGAAGAGATTGAACAATTAAGGTCTAGTCTGTAATATAAAAAACTAGGTCTTTACATCTAAAGCATCTCTAAGCGCATTACCAACCAACATAAAAGCCATCACTAATAACATAATACAAAAGCCAGGTATTAAAGCCAAATATGGTTTTCCTAATATGATATAATTATAGTGATCTTTTATCATAGCTCCCCAACTTGCCATTGGCGGTTGCGCACCAATGCCTAAAAAACTCAATCCACTTTCTATTAAAATTGCAGCAGCGAAATTAGCCGCTGAAATCACAATTAAGGGTCCAAAAACATTAGGCAAGATGTGTTTTGTTATGATTCTGTAATCATTATACCCCAAAGCTCTTGCTGCGGTTACATATTGCATTTCTTTAGCACTTATAATCTGCCCTCTTACTACTCTTGCCACTTCTACCCACATTGTTAACCCTACAGCTATAAAAACTTGCCAAAAACCTTTACCTAAGGCTAAAGTAATAGCAATAACTAATAATAAGGTTGGAATAGACCATGTGATATTAATAACCCACATAATAAAAGCATCGACCTTTCCACCGTAATAACCAGCCAAACTTCCCATTAACAGTCCAACTATTAACGATATAAAAACAGCGACAAAACCAATAAAGAAAGAAATACGAGAACCTATTAAAACTCGGCTTAAATAATCTCTTCCATATTTATCCGTACCAAAAACAAAGCTTCTGTTCTCTATATAATCATTGAAATTGGAATCTGGAAACCTTGACAACTCTATTTGCTTTTCTATACCTTGTAATCCATCAGAAGCATATTCCACATAATGTAAAACACCATTTTTTAAGCTGTAAGATTGAATAGGGATTTCAGTATCAGTATTGTTAGATCCTAAAAATAATTTTGAAAAAAAGTTTTGTTCTGTTTCAATTCCTGATGGAATAGTTAACATTTGAACTTGAAATCCAGGTGGTTTAGAATGAATAGACAAATGCATCTGATTTGCATTTTTTGAAGCATCAGGAGCAAACAGATATGCAAATACAGAAATTAACCCAATACAAGCAATAACTCCCATACTAAAAACGCCCCAAAAGTTTTTTTTGAACTTTTGAAGCGCCAGTTTTGATAATGAATTACTTTGATTGCTCATTTATAACATTAATTCTTCACAGAATTTGCTACTTTATTTTTAATAGCATAAGTCATTCTTAAGTCATTAAGTACATTTATAGCTTCCTCTACATATACGTCTTTTGATAAAGCTGTATGCCAACGGTTTCTTTTTTCCATTAACACAGAATCTTTATCCATCAATTTTAATTCGTAAGGCAAGGAGTTAAAAGTTAGGTTTGTTTTATATTCTGATAATTTCGAAAAACGCTTGGCTTCTTCTTCATTAATTTCCATTTCCTTTTTATAGGCATCATAGTTTAACGAATAAGTTTCACGGTCTCTTATTTTTTTAACCCACTGCGCATTAGCATCTATAAGTTTTAGCTGCTCATTTGCTGCCATACGCGCTTTACTCTTGCTAATTGTGGTTTCATAATCAAAATAATTTTCCCAAACATCATAATCTGCTGCATCAATTTTATCCCATGGCAATGGGTTTTCTTGGTTTTTTTCACCAATATCAATATAGCTATAACGATCCGGAACCACTACATCACTCTTAACTCCTTCTAATTGCGTTGAACCACCATTTATTCTATAAAATTTCTGAGTTGTAAACTTCAAGGCTCCCATATCTCCTTTTGTATTATTCCTTACCATTCGGTTTAAATCCCATACAGTTTGCACAGTACCTTTACCATAGGTTTGTTTACTACCAATAACAATTCCTCGTTTATAATCTTGCATTGCTGCCGCTAAAATCTCAGAAGCCGAAGCCGATAATTCGTTAACTAAAATAACTAACGGTCCATCCCAAACTATTGATTTATCTTTATCACTAAGCACTTCTTTAGCTTCACCTGTAGTTTTTACTTGCACAACAGGACCTTCTTCAATAAATAAGCCTGCTATATCTACAACTGTTTGTAAAGAACCACCTCCATTATTTCTTAAATCCATCACCAAACCTTCAACACCTTGTTCTTTTAATCTTAAAATTTCTTGTTTAATATCTGAAGCTGCATTTCTTTCGTTATAGTCTTCAAAACTGATATAAAACTTAGGCAAATTAATAATACCAAAGGTTTTACCCTCTTTTTCTACTATAGACGATTTTGCATAGGTTTCTTCTAACTCTACAACATCTCGCTTAATAGATATATCTTGAATAGTACCATCTACTTTCTTTAAAGTTAATGTTACAACAGTTCCTTTTGGACCTTTAATAAATTTAATAGCATCATCTAAACGCATACCAACGACGTTAACTGCTTCTTTTTCATTCTCTTGTTTCACCTTAAGAATCTGGTCGCCAACCTCTAATTCATTGGCTCTCCAAGCAGGTCCACCACTTATAATTTCATTGACCATGATACCGTCAACTTTCTTTTGTAAACGTGCGCCTATTCCTTCAAACTTCCCAGAAATATCTCTATCAAAACGCTCTTTGTCTTCTGGCGCAAAGTAAAACGTATGTGGATCAAACTCTTCTACAATAGCATTAATATATACAGAAAACCAATCTTGACGTCTTCTGTCCTCAATGTAATCGTAAAGCTCATCTAATGATTTTTTGGTTGTCAATCGTGCTTCAGCTTCTACTTCTTTAATTGACTTCTTCTCTTTTGGTTTTGCTTCTTCACCTGACTCTTTATCAGAAGAAAGCTGAGAAAGAGCATCATCATAATTAGCAATAGTAGAAAATTTAAGTTGTTGCCTCCAACGTTCTTTCATTTCTCGCTTATTTGTAACATAAGTGAGTGCTTCATAATCTGCATTATAATTTTCTTCTTTTGAAAAATCGAAAGGCTTTTCTAACACATCTGTGTAAATCTTTTTAGATTCTTGAATACGCTGCAACAAGCGTTCGTGTGTAAGGTTAAAAAACGAGACGTCATAAGCTTTAATTTGATCGTCTATTTTATCCCTATATGCTTCAAATTCTTCGATATCTGATTCATAGAAGTAACGTTTAAACGGATCTAAATTATTTAAATAAACGTCAAAAACATGCGTTGAAAAATCATCATTAATATCTTTTGGATCAAAATGACCTTGATCTAAGAGATACGTAATAAGTTGTATAAGCAATTTATCTTTATCTGGATCTTCAAATTTCTTAGTTGTAAAACTGCATGAAGCGAACGCTATTAACAACGCTAGCAGTAAAAACTTATAATTCCCTTTCATTTTTCTTTTATTTATTGTTTGATTTGGTAAAAATGAGTTTTGCTTTTACCTCATAGTTTCCATTAAAAAACTTTAGAAAGAAGCAATTCATTTTTATTATTTTAAATATCTACTTTAAGTAGACTTCAATTTTTCACTAAAATAGATGAAAAAATCGTGCCATAAAAAAACGAGACACTAATTTTTTGTTAAACACGATATAATGTATAAAACCAAAGCTTTTTACTATTTTTACAATTCATTAATTCTTTGTACGAAATGTCTGCACGCCCTTTAATTTTAGTTACCAATGATGATGGTATTACAGCCCCAGGAATTAGAACCTTAATTTCAGTAATGCATACTATTGGAGATGTTGTAGTAGTTGCGCCAGATAGTCCACAAAGCGCCATGGGACATGCCATTACCATTAATTCTACTTTACACATGGAAAAAGTAACGATTGATGGCAAACAACCCGAATACAGTTGCTCAGGAACTCCTGCAGATTGTGTAAAACTAGCAGTAAATGAAATTTTAGAACGACGACCAGACATCTGTGTTTCAGGAATTAACCACGGCTCTAATTCGTCAATAAATGTTATTTATTCTGGCACAATGAGTGCTGCTTTAGAAGCTGGTATTGAAGGTATTCCTGCCATCGGTTTTTCTCTTTTGGATTACAATTGGAATGCTAATTTTGAACATTGTAAGCCTTTTATAGAAACCATAACGAAACAAGTTCTGGAACATGGTTTACCAGATGGCGTTGTATTAAACGTCAATCTTCCAAACCTTGAAAAAGAGGCTATAAAAGGTATTAAAGTTTGCCGACAAGCAAAAGCGAATTGGAAAGAAGAATTTGACAAGCGTACTAATCCATCTGGACGCGAATATTATTGGCTAACAGGTAAATTTGTAAATATGGACAAAGGTGAAGATACGGACGAATGGGCTTTAGAACACGGTTATGTTTCTGTTGTTCCTGTTCATTTCGATTTAACAGCGCACCACACCATTCAAAAATTAAATACTTGGAACTTGAATGATTAAAACAACACAAACCTAATTTAAACGAATGAAGTATTATATCATTGCTGGAGAAGCTTCAGGAGACTTGCATGGTTCTAATCTTATGAAAGCCTTATTTAAACAAGATAAGGAAGCCAACATCAGATTTTGGGGTGGAGATCTTATGCAAAGCGTTGGAGGAGAATTGGTAATGCATTATAAAGAACGTCAATTTATGGGGTTTGCTGAAGTGATTCTTAACCTCAGGAAAGTTTTAGGTCAAATAAAATTTTGTAAAGCTGATATTGAAACATTTCAACCCGATGTTATTGTTTTTATTGACAATTCCGGTTTTAATCTTAGAATAGCAAAATGGGCAAAAGCACTTAATTTTAAAACGCATTATTATATTTCCCCTCAAGTTTGGGCTTCTAGAGCAAGTAGAGTTGAAAAAATAAAGCAGTATGTAGATGCGATGTATTGCATCCTTCCTTTTGAAAAAGCATTCTACAAAAAATACAACTACAATGTTCATTTTGTTGGACATCCTTTAATTGATGCTATTGCAAATAGACCTCAAGTTGATGACAGCGTTTTTAGAAAGACACATAATCTTAACGACCAACCTATTATTGCATTATTACCTGGAAGTCGAAAACAAGAAATCACAAAAATGCTTGGTGTTATGCTAAGTTTAGTTGATGATTTTAAAGATTATCAATTTGTAATTGCTGGTGCTCCTAGTCAAGACTACGAGTTTTACAAAAGTTTTATTAAAAAGAAAAACATTAAATTTATTTCTAATAAAACCTATGACTTATTGAGTATTTCGACGGCAGCTTTAGTGACTTCAGGAACTGCAACCCTTGAAACCGCATTATTTAAAGTACCACAAGTTGTATGCTATAAAGCCAATGCTATTTCATATCAAATTGCTAAACGAATTATTACTTTAAAATATATTTCGCTGGTGAACTTAATTATGGACAGGGAAGTCGTAACAGAACTCATTCAAGGTGATTTAAACAAAACACGACTAAAAAAAGAATTAACTGCTATTTTAGATACCAAAAAACGAGAACAACTCTTTTTAGATTATTACGAATTAGAGCAACTATTGGGCGGACGAGGAGCTAGTGCACAAACCGCTAAACTAATTTATGAAGCGGTTAAAACTAAAGACTAAAAAAGAATAAATGAAAAAAACAATTACACTTATATGCCTTATTTTACTTGTAAGTAGCTGTAAATCTAAAAAATCATACTCTAGTAAAAAAAGCCAAACGCATACTGTAAAAGTTAATACCAAAACAAAACCTTCTGCCGAAGCAGAAACCATTGTAAAATATGCCAAGACCTTTGATGGCACACGTTATAAATATGGCGGCACTACCAAAAAAGGCATGGATTGCTCTGGTTTAATTTACACGAGTTATAAAAAATACAATGTTACCTTACCAAGAACCACATCTGGACTTAAAAGTACGGGAGATTGGATAGACTTAAAAGAAGTTAATGTTGGAGATTTAGTGTTTTTTGCTACTAATAAAAACAGTAGAAAAGTGAATCATGTTGGTATTGTAACCAATGTAAGAACAGGAAATGTTGAATTCCTTCACGCCTCGAGCAGTAGAGGTGTTATGATTTCTTCGTTAGCTGAAAAATATTGGTATTACTCTTTTGTACAGGCAAGACGCGTGCTGTAATTACATTTTTTATTTTTATCTTAGTAACTCACAATCATGAAGTTACTAAATTTTACCATAATAAAACTGACCATTTGTTTGGCCGTTGGGATTCTTTTAGCTCATCATCTGAAATTGAATTTCCAATATGTTTTATATGTAACCATTGCTTTAGTAAGTTTACTTGGCATTTATTGGTTAATGTTAAAATCAAAAATTAACCGCTCTCCTCTTTTTGGAATTATAGCATATCTATGTATGACAGGAGTTGGAATGACCTCCTACAATATCCAAAACGAAAAATTAAGGCCACAACACTACACAAATTTAAGTTCTTCTGAAAACTATAACACTATTGTTTTTAAAATTAAAGAACGTCTAAAACCAGATGCTTATAACGATAAATATATTGCAACCATAAAATCATTTAATGATAAAACAGCAATAGGTCGTTTATTAATTAATATTAAGCGCGACAGTATTCCAAAACACATAAGTATTGATGACGTTTTCTTTACTTCTTCAGAATTAAAACAAATTCAAAAACCATTAAACCCTCATCAATTTGATTATAATAAGTACCTAGAACTACAACAGGTACACCATCAATTATATCTAAATTCTACAACTATTTTACAATTATCAGATTCTAAATCTACCATATATGGTTATGCCGATGCATTGCGAAGAAAAATCAATATTAATCTAGCTAAAGCCGGGTTTGAAGATGAAGTGCTTAGTATTATGAATGCACTGTTATTAGGCCAACGACAAACAATTGACAAAACAACATATAATAATTATGTCAATTCAGGAACCATTCACATTTTAGCCGTTTCAGGCTTACATGTAGGTCTTATTTTATGGATCTTAAATGCATTATTTAAACCACTACTCTATCTTAAGTATGGTCATTTTATCAGACCTTTTGTCTTAGTCATTATACTATGGAGTTTTGCAGTTATTGCTAGCTTATCTCCATCTGTTACAAGAGCAGTAACAATGTTTAGCATTATTAGTATTGCTATGCATCTAAAACGACGGGCAAATATTTATAATACTTTGGTCATTTCTGCATTTTGGATATTACTCATTGAACCTACATTTTTGTTTGCTGTTGGATTTCAAATGAGTTATTTAGCTGTACTTGGAATTGTAAGTATCCAACCTATTATTTATAACCTTTGGAAACCCAAATATTGGATTATAGATAAACCTTGGCAAATTTTTACAGTTACTTTAGCTGCTCAAGCAGGAGTTGTACCAATTAGTTTGTTTTATTTTCATCAGTTTCCTGGTTTGTTTTTTATTTCAAATCTAGTTGTCATTCCGTTTTTAGGGATAATACTAGGATTGGGATTGCTTGTTATTGCTCTCGCTCTTATGAATATGCTTCATAGCTCCATAGTCTCTATTTATAGTTTTATAATTGATAGTTTAAATGGATTTATAGCTTGGGTAGCTCAGTTTGAAAACTTTCTATTTAGAGATATTCCGTTTACAATGCCTCAAGTTATTGTTTGTTATATAATAATTATAGGCTTAGTCCAGCTTTACAAATTCAGAAATTTTAAATGGACAGCGACTAGTTTAATTGCTATAATTATACTTCAGGGAGTTAACTTTTACAACAAATATAAAATTCAAAATGATGCTTTCGTTGTATTTAATAAAAGTCGTAAAACAATGATTGGCTTCAAACAACACAAAAAATTAACCATATATCATAATTTAGATTCTACAAAACTAGAATCAGATTATGCAATAAAGAATTATAAAATAGGCGAATCGTTAAACTTTATAATTTCTGACAGTTTACAATCTGTTTACCAATACAAAGACAAGGTAATTCTAGCCATAGACAGTTTGGGCATCTATAAAGGCATTACATTTCAACCCAATTATATCTTATTGCGAAATTCGCCAAAGCTCAATCTCAACAGAGTAATTGACAGCCTAAAACCACAACTAATCATTGCAGATGCAAGCAATTACAAATCTTATTTAAAACGTTGGAAAGCGACTTGTAGGCATAAAAAAATCCCTTTCCATCAAACTAACGAAAAGGGAGCTTTTATAATTGAATAATTTTTTATTCTTTAAAGGTTGGCTCAAATGATTTGTAATATTCATTAAACTGCTCTTGCGTAGTCATTTCTTTATACTTATCACTTTGAAATATCTTTAGATACAATTCTAATTGTTGCGGCTTTAAATAGCCTTGAACAGGCGAAATCACGCCTCCTTCTTCATCAAAAAAGACCATTGTTGGATATGCTCTAACCTGTAGATATCTCGAAAATTCGTGTGCACTATTTCGTCTATTCGCTTTAGTTGCATCGTAATTAGGGTTTCTAAAAGTATTATCTTTATAGGTTACTTCTTCATTACCTTCTGCATTAAATTTTACAGCATAATAATGTTTATTTACATAAGCAGCCACATCTGCGTTCTGAAATGTGTTCTTATCAAGCATTTTACATGGTCCACACCAATTGGTATAAACATCCATAAATATTTTTTTGGGTTCTTTTTTCTGAAGTTCTAAAGCTTCATCCATAGTTATCCAATTAATCTCTTGTGCTATTGCTGTAAACGACAACACAAAAACAGCTATTAATCCTAATGTTATTTTTTTCATCATATTCAATTTGTTGCAAATAATAAGCCGAACTTACAAAAAATGCTCCTTTTTAGGAGCATTTCTGATATTTTTAACGGTTTTTGTTATTTAACACCGTGCATTAATTTTTTCAACACAGGGTTAAGTAACATTGATATAACACCAACTCCAGCGGGAACTAGTGTAAAAATCAAAAAGAAAGTACTTAATGAATACTCTGCTGTAATTTTATCAATCATACCTCCCATTGAACCAGCTGCTTTATTACCAATAGCTATGGCTAAATACCATATCCCAAACATGAAGCCAATCATTCTTCCTGGAACCAATTTACTCAAGTAAGAAAGACCAACTGGAGAAATACATAATTCCCCCATAGTATGCAGTAAGTAGGCAAGTATTAAGAATATCATACTAACTGATGCTGTTTGTGCACCTGGTTCAATTCCCATTGTACCAAACACTAAAACACCAAATCCTAAACCTAATAGCATTAAACCCATACCATATTTCATTGCTACACTAGGGTTATATTTACTTTCCCACCATTTAGAAAATAGTGGCGCGAGCGTAATTATAAAAAATGAATTTAAAATACCAAACCACGACGCCCCAACTTCTGTAGCGTCTTTGCTGAATTCATTATTAATTTTATAAAATACAACCGCCCATAAAAACAAGAATGTTAAGCCTAAAACAATATTTGAATACGGAATCTTTTTGAACGTCTTTTTAAACAATAAATACAATACCCATGAAATAATTATTAATGGAACTACTGTAAGAATAGAATCTATTATTTTAAATATAGTTGCAGACGAACCTTCTAAAACTCTATCGGTATAATCTCTAGCAAATAAAGTCATTGAACCTAAAGATTGTTCAAAAGCTGTAAAGAAAAACACAGTAAAGATACCAAATATACCTACTGCAATAATCTTATCTCTTACTATTGGATTGTATCTTAGAATTCTTGTTGTAATTAAGTATAAAAACAGAACCAACGCTAACAACACAATAAAATTAGATCCATCTAATCCAAACAATTGAAAATCTAATAAATTAATATTTCCAATTTTAGACAATGGATCATTGAATAAATAAAGTACACCACCAATTGAAGATAAAAGAATTAAAATTTTATCTACAGAAGTAAAAGGATTTAATTTTTCTGGAACTGCCTCCAAATCATGCTCTTTAGGACTTTCTTCATTAATGTTCTGTGGTAATTCCACTTCGTGAACCTTAGAAGGTCGCTCACCTATTAAACCAAATAAATCTTTTGCCAACCAAAACTGAATTAATCCTCCAAGCATAAAAATACCTGCAAGTCCAAATCCATAACTCCAGCCTAAATTTTCAGCTAAATAACCACAAAGCATCATTCCAAAAAAGGCACCAGCATTCACTCCCATGTAATAAATAGTATATGCTCCATCTTTTTTAGACTCTTTTCCTTTATACATTTCAGAAATCATTGATGTCATATTAGGCTTAAAAAAACCAGTACCAATAACCAACAATGCTAAGCCTAAATATAAGGACCAAGGTGTTTCAAAGACCATAAAGGCATGACCAAGCATCATAATAAAACAGCCAATAATAACCGCCCATTTATAGCCTGTGTATTTATCAGCCAACCATCCTCCAACTATTGGAGTTAAATACAGTAATGAAGAATATGTACCAATTAGTGCCAAAGCATTTTCTCTTGACCATTCCCATCCAGGATTATCACTTAAAAAAGGTGCTGTTAAAAATAATACTAGTAATATTTTCATTCCATAGAATGAAAAGCGTTCCCACATTTCTGTAAAAAATATCACGAACAATCCTGCTGGATGCCCGATGACCTTATCTTTAAATAAATTTTCGATGTCTGTATTCATTATATAAAGGATAGATTATAATTAGTTGCAATAATTAATTGATTCCATGCATCATTTTCTTCAATTTCGGATTTAAAATCAATAAAATCACTGCTGCAAAAATAGGTATCGATGCAATAATTAAGAAGAAAGTAGACATAGAGTAAGTTTGTGAGATCTTATCGATATATGACCCTGTCATTCCTGCAATAAAGTTGGCAATTGCCGAAGCTGTAAACCAAAGTCCAAATAATAAACCTGCTAAGCGTTTAGGTGATAATTTAGAGACATAAGACAGTCCTACTGGTGATAGACATAATTCTCCTGTTGTATGGAAAAAATAGGCTAATATTAACCATATCATACTAACCGAAGCACTAGTTGCTCCTTGTGGAATACTGTTAGCACCTATAGATAAAACAACAAATCCAATTCCGACTAAAGCTAAACCCATTGCAAATTTAACTGGACCAGATGGATTCCATACCTTTTCCCATACTTTACTAAACGAAGACGCTAATGTGATAATAAAGAATGAATTAAGAATTTGAAACCAAGAAACTGTTACTTCTGTTTGCTCAAGACTAAACTCTCTATATACTTTCCAGCCACCTAAAAACCATATAATTACAAAAGATATCCCTGTAAAAATAATCGTTAACGGATACGTCTTATATATTTTCTTACCTAAACTAAATAATACCCAAGACACTATTATAATTGGAAAAATAGTTAAAATAGCATCTATCCATTTAAAAATAACACCAGAGTTACCCTCTAAAACTCTTTGTGTGTAATCTTTAGCAAAAACAGTCATAGATCCACCAGCTTGTTCAAAAGCAAAGAAGAAGAAAATACTAGCAACCATTAATACTCCAACAACCACTAATCTATCTCTTACAATATTAGCAGGAGTCTCAATTTCCTCTTCCTCGTCTACAATCTTATCTAAATCTGCTTCAAATTGTTTTTTAGGTGTTTCACCAATAACACCAAATATATTACGTCCAAAATAGAATTGTAACATTCCAAAAAGCATAAATACACCAGCCAATCCAAATCCATAATGCCATCCTATTTTTTCACCAATGTACCCACAAAGTAACATTCCTAAGAAAGCACCTGCGTTAATACCCATATAAAATATAGTATAACCAGCATCTTTTTTAGAACTTGAATCTGGATATAAATTTCCTACCATTGATGAAATATTTGGCTTAAACAAACCATTTCCTAAAATCATCATTACAAGTCCTGCGTAGAAAAAATTAGGGCTTATACCTTCAAAGGCCATAGAAGCATGTCCTAAAGTCATTATTAATGCACCTAATAAAATTGCTTTTCTAAACCCAGTAAATTTATCGGCTAACAAGCCTCCTAACAATGGAGTTAAATAAACAAGACCTGTATACCAAGCATATAATTGCATAGCATCGGCATTAGTCCATTCCCAGCCTCCTTTGCCAATTTCTGTTATTAAAAATACCGTTAACAGTGCTCGCATTCCATAGTAACTAAAGCGTTCCCACATTTCTGTAAAAAACAACACGAACAATCCTGCAGGATGTCCCATTACCATAGAGTCATCAATACCTTGCTTTTTGAGATGCTTGATTAAAGACGGATCATTTTCTTGGCTCATAAGTTTAATTTTTAGGTTTATAAAATTTCAGTTAGTTAGTTTATTCTTTTTTAAATCAAATTTTTATTTTCTTCTCATAATTTGCTTTTGTAAGAAAGCAGATTAGTTCCTTTTTTCACTCACATAAGCGCTTACTTAATCTAATTACTCACCCAATGTACGATGAATAAAATCTGTCATCTTTTTATAAAGGTGTAATCTAGTGTTTCCACCATAGATGCCGTGATTTTTATCTGGATAAATCATCCATTCAAATTGCTTATCTGCCTGAATTAAAGCTTCAACCATTCGCATGGTATTTTGTACATGAACATTATCATCGCCTGTACCGTGAATCAATAAATAATCTCCTTTTAATTTATCTACATGATTTATTGGAGAATTTTCGTCATAACCACTTGGGTTTTCTTGCGGAGTAGTCATGTAACGTTCGGTGTAAATTGTATCATAAAACCTCCAACTCGTTACTGGAGCAACTGCTATAGCCATTTTAAAAACATCGTTCCCTTTCAATAGTGCATTGCTACTCATAAAACCTCCATAACTCCATCCCCAAATCCCTATTCTTTCAGCATCAATATAATCCAATTTACCTAATTGTTTGGCCGCTTCAATTTGGTCTTCGACTTCGTATTTCCCCAATTCGTTTTGAGTAACTTTCTTAAAAGCTGCACCTTTAAACCCTGTACCTCTACCATCAATACAAACTACAATATAACCTTGCTGTGCTAACATTTGATACCAATAATCGTTTGCACTATTCCAACGGTTAGCTACTTGTTGTGAACCTGGTCCAGAATATTGATACATAAACAAAGGGTAGGTTTTATTGGCATCAAAATCTTTAGGTTTAATAGTCCACATATTTAAATCATTACCATTTACAGAAATAGTACTGAACTCTTTTTTAGACATGACATAGCCTTCTAATTGTTTTGCTAAACTTCTATTATCTTTAATAGATTTTATCAATTTACCAGATTTTGAAGTGTGCAGAGTATATTCATACGGTACTGTTGCACTAGAAAACGTATTAATAAAATATGTAAAATCTGCACTAAATGAAGCGCTATTTGTTCCATTTTTATTAGTAAGACGCTTTTTGTTTTTCCCGTTTAATTGTATGGAATATACATCTCTATTTATAGAACCATTTTCTGTAGATTGGTAGTAAATAGTATTCGCTTTTTCATTAAAACCATAGTAATTGGTAACTTCCCAAGTGCCTTTAGTCACCTGATTTATTAATGTTCCTTCTTTTGAATAATGATAAATATGATTAAAACCATCTAATTCACTTGTCCAAATAAAACTGTTGTCCTTTAAAAACGTTAAATTAAAAGTCACATCTATATAAGCTTTATCTTTTTCTTTCAATACGTTAGTCATAGACTTATCCTTGGTATCAAACAACCAAAGTTCTAATTCATTTTGATGACGGTTCATAAACTGAACACTCAAAACATTAGCCTCATTGGTCCATTTTAATCTTGGAATATAAAAATCATCAGGCCTGTCTTCACTTAACTCTGTTAGTTTTTTAGAATCTAAATCGTACAGATGTAAAGACACTTTAGAGTTTGCTTCACCTGCCTTTGGGTATTTAAAAACATGTTGTGTTTGGTATAAATCTGAACCATAAACATCCATAGAAAATTCAGGAACCTCAGACTCGTCAAATCTTATAAATGCAATTTGATTGCTATCTGTATTCCAATCAAAAGCTCTAACAAAGCTAAATTCCTCTTCGTAAACCCAATCCGTTATACCATTAATAATCTTGTTTTTTTCGCCATCTGTAGTTAACTGTTCTACGTTTCCAGATGTTAAATCCTTTACAAATAAATTATTTTCAAATCCGTAAGCTACTTTTGTTCCGTCTGGCGACAATGTTGGTTCTTGTACTAAATCTTCTGATACTTTAGTCACTTTTTTTGATGCCACATCATAAATATAATATTCACCCAACGTAGAGCGTCTAAAAACGGGTTGTGATTTTGTAGTGAGAATTATTTTAGATTCGTCTTCACTAAATGAATAATCAAAAAAACCTTGAATCTCAGAAATATCAGCTGAAGACACTAAGGTTTTTACTTTTTCTAAAGTTTTATAATCGTAAATATCTATGGTAGATGTTCTGCTTTGCCTATCGAAATTCAATACTGAATACTGATTTCCATTAGCCATTGAGTGTAAGGCTTGCATCCCTTCTGTTCTAAAAGTCCCACTCCAAATATCTTGAAGTGTGATTTGTTTTTCTTGACAAAAAACGAGAGAGGTCATTAAAAAGCAAAAAACAGCTGCAAGGTGTCTTAATTTCATGTATATGTATTTATTATTTACAAAAAGTTGCACGTGATTCGCTACTAATCATTCTTTTGTGCGATAACATTTTTAGCATGCTCAATTTATAAATTTTATGTTTTAATAAAGCAATGCCAAGTTTACTAAAAATTATGCAAAAAATCGCTATTATTAACAGTAAATCGGCATTTACAATGGTTTATGCACACATTTTACACCAATCCTAGTATCTTTGTTTTTTCAAAAATAAGAACCAACATGCCAAATACCATTTCTGGCTTTTCTAAGCTTTCTAAATCCCAAAAGATCGAATGGCTTTTAAACACGTATTTCACAGATAAAGATAATGCAAGAGCACTTGTAAAACAGTATTGGAACTCAGACGATAAACTTCAAAAATTACACGATGAGTTTATTGAAAACACCATTACTAATTACTACTTACCATTGGGTGTTGCTCCTAATTTCTTAATTAATGAGACCACTTACACCATCCCAATGGCAATTGAAGAAAGCTCTGTTATTGCTGCCGCAAGTAAAGCTGCTAAGTTTTGGCTAGATCGCGGTGGTTTTAAAGCCAAAGTATTATCTACCGAAAAAATTGGTCAAGTTCATTTTATATATAAAGGCGATTTTAACAAACTTAAAGCCTTTTTTAAACATGTAAAACCTAAACTTATTAGTGACACAGCTTCCATAACTAAAAGCATGGAACGCCGAGGAGGTGGTACATTAGATATTCAATTACGAAACAAGTCTCAAGATTTACCTAATTATTACCAGCTACATGCCACTTTTGAAACTCTGGATGCGATGGGAGCCAATTTCATCAATACCTGTTTAGAGCAGTTTGCTACAACTTTTAAAAACGAAGCGTTAAAGTTTGATGATTTTAATGCTGAAGAGAAAGATCTTTCTGTTGTAATGAGTATTCTTTCTAATTACGTACCACAATGTATAGTACGCGCTGAAGTATCTTGTAAAATAGAAGATTTAAAAAGTAAAGATATTCCTAATCCTGAAGAATTTGCACAAAAATTTAAACAGGCCATTAATATTGCTGAAATAGAACCTTATAGAGCCGTAACGCACAATAAAGGTATTATGAATGGTATTGATGCTGTTGTTTTAGCTACAGGAAATGATTTTAGAGCTGTTGAAGCTGGAGTACATGCCTATGCTGCAAAAGATGGCAGCTATTCTAGCTTAACACATTGTTCAATTACTGATGATATTTTTAAATTTTGGATTGAAATCCCATTAGCCTTAGGAACTGTTGGTGGCTTAACGAGTTTACATCCTTTAGTCAAATTCTCATTAGAGATGCTACAGAAACCAACTGCAAAAGACCTAATGAAAATTGTTGCTGCTGCAGGATTGGCTCAAAATTTTGGTGCTGTAAAATCTTTAACCACTACTGGGATACAAGAAGGTCATATGAAAATGCATTTGATGAATATTCTAAATCAGTTTGAAGCTACAGATGATGAAAAAATAAAACTTGTTGAACATTTTAAAACTAATGTCGTTACTCATAGCGCTGTTGTTGAGGCTATAAAAAACATAAGAGCGTAGAAAAATCCTAAAACCAAAACTTTGAACCCAAAGGCTACAACATATAGAAGTAACGGAAAATTATTACTCACAGCTGAATACGCTGTTTTAGACGGAGCAAAAGCTTTAGCTATTCCTACTAAATATGGACAGAGTTTGGTTATTGAACCTAATCATTCTAATCTAATACATTGGAAGAGTTTTAATGAACTTGAAGAAATTTGGTTTCAATGCTCAATTACTTATGATGAGATTACCGCTAGTATTCAAAAAAATAAGCCTGCTGATAACATCAAAGCACGTTTATTACAAATTTTAAAAGCGACTAAAAACTTAAATCCTGAGTTTTTAGCGTCCAACCAAGGTTACAATATTACCACTTACCAAGATTTTAATAGACTTTGGGGATTAGGCACCTCTTCTACCTTAATTAACAATATCGCTATTTGGGCAAATGTTGATGCCTATAAATTACTCGAAAAAACTTTTGGTGGTAGTGGATATGATATTGCCTGTGCTCAAAATGAGACTCCTATTACATTTCAGCTACAACCTAAACAAAGCCCTCTAGTAAAACCTGTAAATTTTCACCCAGAATTTAAACAGCATCTCTATTTTATATATCTCAATCAAAAACAAAATAGTAGAGATGGTATATCGGCCTATAAAACATTAGGTAAAATTAACACTGACAGCATAACAAAGCTCAATGCTATTACAGAAGAAATGATTAAATGTAATTCGTTTTTAGAATTTAAAAATCTAATTGAATCTCATGAACATATCATTGCTAACCTTATAGAACAAACTCCTATTAAAGACCGATTATTTATAGATTTTAAAGGCGCAGTAAAAAGTTTAGGGGCTTGGGGAGGTGATTTCGTTTTAGTGGCTTCTCAAGACAATCCTACATCTTATTTTAATACTAAAGGATTTGAGACTATTATTCCTTATACAGATATCGTTTTATAAATGACATACACAATAACCAAAGGTGTACTCATAAAAAAAGGCTTAACATTTCTGTTAAGCCTTTTTAAATAATTTATTTAAAGTCGATTAATAAACTGTCTTAGCTCTATTATCTTCTATTTCTGCTGCATTTTCTAAAGCTGTAAAAACTTTAGTCTGTACTTTATTTCTACGTTCAGTATTTAACCTGTTCATAATAGCAGTATAGTTGTCTAATTTTGTTGCTTCATTCACTTTAGTTACCTCAACTACATAAACTCCTTTTTCGCCATCAATTGGCTTAGAAGTTTCACCTTGGGCTAATCCAAATGCAGCTCCTACAACTTTAGGTTCAACACCAGCTCCTGACAAGGTTGTATTTTTAATTGTGATAGCTGCAGCAGTCTTTATACTCTGACCCTGGTTTTTAGAAATATCTGCTAATGTTGTTCCAGTTATCTTTTCGCGAATCATTTTCGCTTTCTTTTCTTCTCTTATTTCTGGTAATGCAGTAATAGAAGCATCTTCTGTACTCATTAAACCTTTTTCTTTTTTCTCAACTAATTTAGCAACAATAAATCCGAAATTAGATATTGCAAAATTCTTAAATTCTCCAGTATCAGTATCATCATCAAATGCCCAACGCACTACTTCTCTCTGACTTCCTAAACCTGGTATGTTTTCATCAAGCTCATTAAATGTAATTGGCTTAACTGTTAATTCGCGCTCTTTAGCTAAAGCATTAAAATCACCATCTTTAGAAGCAATTTCAAACTTAGACATTTTATTAAACACATCTTGAAGTGTTTGATCTGATGGCTCAATTTTATCTGCTATAGTTGCAACTTTTACAGTTTGGTTAAAGCTCTTTTGCTCTAAGATTTCAATCACATGATATCCAAAAGATGTTTGAACAACATCTACATCACCTACTTTGTTATCAAAAGCGTAAGCTTTAAATTCTGGTGCCATACCTGCTTTGTAATCAAATTCAATTTCACCATCTTGCTCATTACTTACTTTATCAGAAGATAATTCTAATAAATCCATAAATTTAGTTCCACTGTTGATTTTAGCTAAAATACTATCAGCCATTTTCTTTGCTTCTTCTGGCGTCTTTGTTACAGATGCATCTGCTCTTGTACCACCAACATTAGGAATTAAGATATGACGAACTTTTACTGAGTCTGGCATTTGCTTTTTTGCAATAACTTTAGATAACTTGTAGTATTCGCCATCTTTATATGGACCATAATAATCACCAACATTTAATTTAAGTAAAGTATCCTTAGCTACAGCCGGTAATTGATCTGCTCTTAAAAATGAGTCATTGTATTTGATATCTGAATTAGAGTTTACAAATTCTTCAATATCTGAAGCTGAATCAAATCCCGGAATTGTTTCAGTATTCTTACTGCTTTCATTGTATTCTGTTTTATCAGCTTTTAAAGCTAACAGGTCTGCTTTTATTTTATCTTCATCAGCTTTAGAAGCCTCTTCTTTAAACTCAACATATACAACCTCTCTAGTTGCATCTGTTTCGTACGTATCCTTGTGCTTATTCATATACGCTTGAATATCACTTTTAGAAACGTCAATTAAACTATCTGCAATTGTTGTATAAGGAACTTGCACATAACGAACATCTATCGTTTTTGCATCACCAAAATACTCTTCTTCTGCTTCTGCTATAGTTGTACTAACCCCAGCTTTAATCATGTTATAATACGTTTGCTGAATTGCATTTGCAGCAATAGTCTGCTCATTATTTGTCCAACTATCATAATTAACCATAAAGTTACCTAATGGTGCAGTTTGACCATTTAGATCTCTTAAGTTAGAAATAAAAGCATTTAAACGGTTAACATCAAAGTTTCCGTTTTCATCTTGAAACTCAGGATAAGAAGAAAAACTATTTTTCAATAAATCTCTCATTTCGTCTTTTTCAACAGACAATCCTAATTCTTCAAACTCAGATTTTAAAACAATATTACGAAGCTCTTGATTGTAAATTACATTCATAGCTTGTGTAGACGTTTGTCTTCCACCTGCTCTCTCTTGATAGTTCTTTACTTTTTGTTGAAACTCTGCACGATTGATATCTGTACCATTAATAGTAGCAACAACATCTTGCGAACTACCTGTTAGGGCATCAGAGTTTTTGAATAAATCTCCAATTACAAATGCGAATAACGCTAATGCGATTACTAATATTAATACCAGTGAGCGTTGTCTAATTTTATTTAAAACTGCCATAGTCTTTTTTGTATAGTATAATTTTGGTGTAAATAAGTCTGCGAAAATAGTATTTTATTGTAAATAATAAAAGGAGAAGTGCAGTTTTTATGAGTGTTAGAAATGCATTAATCTACTTCAAGTATTTTTAAGATGATTTCATCTATTTTTGTTGAAGACACTTCTGTAATTGTAAATTTGAAGTTATCGATTTGCACATCGTCATTTTCTTGTGGAATTTCTTCAGTAGCATTAACAATTAAACCACCTAAGGTTTCGTAATTTTCACTTTCTGGAAGATTTATTTTATAGGTTTCATTAATATAATCAACCTCTAACCTTGCAGAAAATTTATAGGTGTTTTCATTAATTTGTTCCTCAACCATTTCAATAGTATCGTGCTCATCTTCAATCTCTCCAAACAATTCTTCAATAATATCTTCAACGGTCATAATTCCAGAGGTACCTCCATACTCATCAATAACCACAGCCATACTACGACGCTTTTTAGTTAAAATATTAAGAACGTCTTTAATCAGAATTGTTTCAGGTACAAAACCTACCGGAATGATTATAGATTTTAGGGATTTTGGCTTTTTAAACAATTCAAAAGAATGTACATAACCTAAAATATCATCTATACTATCTTTATAAACAATAATCTTGGTTCTACCAGAATCTATAAATAACTGCCTCAAATTCTCTAAAGACTCAGAAATATCTACAGCAGTAATCTCTGTACGAGGTACCATAACCTCTCTAGCTTTCACATCTGAGAACTCTAAAGCATTCTGAAAAATTTGAATTTCACTATCTACATCATCATGGTTCTCAACAGATTCCATTTGTTCTGTAATATAGTTCCCTAGCTCAACCTTAGTCATTGCTAATACAACATCTTCTCCTTCTGCTTTAAATATATATTTTAAAACAGCATCTGAAATCCAAATAACAAAATCTGAAATCCAAGAAAACAGCACATAAAATATATAGGTAGGAAATGCCAAAACCTTTAATAAGGTATTTGCATAGATTTGAAAAAACACTTTTGGCAGAAACTCTGCAGTAAATAGAATAACCAGAGTAGAAATTGCAGTTTGTGTTAACAGCTGTAAGTCATTAAATAAATAGTTTAAAGCAGCACTATCTGAAGGTAACATCGTATTAAACCATCGCACAAGGACATCACCCATTTTAAAGCCATAAATAACTAAGGCAATATTATTACCTATAAGCATTGTAGCAATATACTTGGAAGGTTTGGCTGTAAGTTTACCTAAGATTTGCCCTAGAAAATCACCTTGTTTTTTCTCTAACTCAATATGAATTTTATTCGCAGATACATATGCGATTTCCATACCAGAAAAAAAAGCAGAAAGTATTAGTGTACTTATAATTATGACTATATCAGCAGTCATAGATTACTTATTATTACGATCTTCAAACTTTTTACTGAAGCGTTTTCTAAAGAAAAACATAAAGGTAGCCAATGCGGCAAAAAGCAATGACATGTATGCTCCATTTCTATTATCGGACCATTTTGAAATGGCATCGTATAAAAATAGTACAGCAAAAATAATGTAAGCGTAATGAAAAATCTTCTGTATTTTCATGTGTTGATGTATTGTTTTTTATTTGTCACATCCTGTTCGCGCATGGTACAATTTATAAAACATTGCAATTTTATGATGCGCTAGAATCATGTGTTTAGTAAAATGGTTAAGAAACAAAGATAGTTAATTATCAAATTGAAAGTCACCTCCCATTTCTAACATCTGAAAATTCTTAAACTCTTTATCCGAATCAAAACCAATACCATGCATTGGACCAACAGCACGATTAAACAACCAAGGCTCATTAGTAAATAGCCATTCTAACTTTTGATTATAAAATAATTGCTCTGTAAATAACGTATCCTTTCCAGGTGTTGCAATTACAACATTACCTCGTAAATCTATAATATCAGTTTCGGTATAGGCAATAGCGTAGTTAGACGTTATAGTAGTTTGGTTATTGTTTTCGTCATAAATCTTAAGCTCAATACCTTTAGGGAATTCTGAAAATGCAAAATCTCTATTAGAATAGTCTAACATTTTAGGACTTAAAAGATTGGCTAACAACCTCACTGTATCTTTTTTGAACTCGGTATATTTTAAATCGATATGCTCTGTTTCACCAATGGGTTGATTTTGTAAAACACCGACTTTTTGAACATCGTCAAAATCGTTTTTACATGAAAAAAACAAAGTCACAACAATTGCTGTGACTAAGTTTTTAATAATATGTAAATACTGTTTTCTCATTAATCTTTTGGTACAACTACTGAACGACCTATCCAACATCCTATTTTAATAGTTTGACCAGCATTAGTAGCGCTAAAAATTTCTTGTTTAGTAGGTGCACTAGCTCTATAACTAGCTGCTGTTTTAGCGGCTACAGATTTTAATCTTCCATCTACTCTACCAGCTTTTTCTGCTTCGTTAGCAGCTAACCAGAATACAGCTCTTTTGTTAAAGTTAGTGTCTCCACAGTTGTTTGCACTTTTAGCGTACATAGCTGCTATTCTCAAATATGGTCCACCATTAGAAGGATTTAATTTTAAAGCTTCCATATATTGCTGTCTTGCTTTACCATAGTTACCTCTTTTGTAATTCTTTTCAGCTACACGCATTACAAGCTTCCATTTTTTAAGCGGATCTGTTTCCAAATCAAAAGACTGGTTGTAATACTTATCAGCCTCAGACATTTTACCTTGCTTTTCTTTTAAAACACCTAAATAATACGCTGTTTTAGCATCAGGCTCAACTTTATTTTTTTGTTCAACTAATTTTTCAAATAAAGGATCGTCTGTACATTCCTTTTCCCCCATTTTATTCATGGCACGTTGTAACCAAACAGCATCATCTTTATTTTGCTCGTAATCTTTTTGATATAAAGGAATTAAGACTTCACAATTAGCTCTGTCACCAAGCTTCTTGTCCATGCTTGTTAAAATCTTAGTTTCAAACACATCTATATTAGACTCGTAACTCTTTTTATATTGTTGTTCCTTTTTAGACAAAGCTTCTCCAGCTTCTTCTTTTTCGGCATATACATTTAATCTTTTAGTATAACCGTTGATTAAATTTTCAATAAGCTCGCTTACATCATCATATTTATCAAACAATTTTTGAGCATCTGCAGGTGTCTTTGCACCAGCATCGTATAAATCTACAGCTAATGAAAAATAAGTATAAAGACCTATCGCACTATCAAAGTTTTTAGCATCTTTTTTAAATGCCTCGTCAAACATATTATATAACTCTTGATCTGACTTATTTAACTCTTTTCTATACTTATAAGCTAAGTTTGCCTTATCTTCTAATATTTCACCAAGATCATATTTAGACTCAAAATGCTCTCTACTTTGATCATATAACAACATTAAATCTTCAATGTGAGCTATTTGTTCTGCACCTGTAGATTTTTCTATTTTATCCTTCAGTATTTTCTCACCATGCACATAAATCGCTCTATTAAATTTAGGACATTTCTCTCTAACTATTTTCCATGGCCCGTATGCATCATCATATTTTTTACTTTTCACATAACTATCAAATATTGATAGATTATTCATACATTCTTCTTGATCATTATCTTGAGCAATTCCTATGTTAACACTTGCAAAAAGCGCTAAAAGTAGTATTGTAATTCTCGTCTTCATTTTTATTAATTTTGTTAGTTATACTTCTTTTGTTTAAACCATCTAGAGCTTAAAGATAAACTTACATTAAAGTTTACAAAATTCTCTTGAATTAAATTTTGATTAGTTGTTCCTCGTCTTCCAAACTCTACGCCTAAATTGGCATTAGAAAATAAACTTCGGTTTCCAACTGGTAAACCTAAACCAAAAGACATGCCAAACTCATTAATTGATTCATCTTTTATTACTAAACCGGTATTTGAAAAGTTAAAACCAGCTCTATAAACTATACGTTTAAAATACCCTGAAAACGCTTTGTAATCTGGAATATAGAACCCACCAATAGCAACTTTTGATGAATTTTCAAAAGCAGAAATTTGATTAGAAAAAACAGGGTTAGAAAAATTACTTGAATTTTGAAATGTATATTCTGCACCTACAAACCAAGATTGAGGTTCACCTATACCAGCACCAAAAGATAAGGTAGACGGCAATGTTAAATCGGTACGGTCAAGGTTTTGAGCCTCTAAGTCCGCATCTATTTCACTAGACACACCCGAAATTTCTAACGTAGTTGCATCTAAAGAAACTGTTGAAAAAGACCTGATATTATCTGACTTTAATTTACTTTCTGGAGCATAAGTTAAGGTTGTAGACAGCTCTAACTTATCATTAATCATGGTTTTGTAAGCTACACCAAAATTAAAGTTTAAACCACTTAAATCAGACCTATTAAACTCACTAGTTTGGTATTGCACCAAATCTCCTTCTGGTGTGTATTTTATTTCAAGACCTGTATTCTGAATATTACCAAAATTATAATTAAAGTCTACACCAAAACTTAATTTGTCTGTAACTTGGTAACCCAAACCAGCAAAAACTCTATTGACACCACCTTCACCATTGTAACGATTTACTAAAAAACCATCACTATTAATATCATCTAGCTTGTAGCCAACAGATGTATAAGGCATTAAACCAAAACCAAAACCAAATTTACCAACTGGTATTGACATGGCTATATAATCAAAGATTGTACTATTTGTTTTTGCTTCACCCGAATTGCTTTTTAATGTCACATCTGACATGGTTCCGGCAACAGTAAACTTTACAGGTCTACTTTCTCCATCAAAAGGAAATGCTTCAACATTCTTACCTGCATATGACGCTGGATTTCTTAAATTAACGTGAATGCTATCTAAGTAAACACCAATACCTCCCATACTACGGTTTTCTACAGTACCGTTAAACTTTAGACTCCCAATACCATAAAATGAATATGGAGAACCCGTTCCTTGTTGTGCAAAAGCAGCAGAACTTATAATTGTAATACAAATTACAATGAATCGTTTTATCATTATTTTGAATTATATTCTAGAATAAAATTCAAACCTTCCAATAGAAAATTTGAATTCGCAAATATGCTATTTTTTAATTGGTTTGACAAAAAATTGGCATCTCCTCCTGTTAAAATAACTGTTAAATCTGAATAATCTGTTAGATATTGATCTATAATTCCATCTATTTCCTTAATAACACCATTTACCACACCAGAATGAATTGATGATTCTGTAGAGTTTCCAACAATAGTATGAGGCAACTTTGTTTCTAATAACGGAAGATTTGCTGTTAAATTATTTAGTGAAACATAACGCAACCTCAATCCTGGCGAAATAGCACCACCAAGATAATGATTGTCTTTTGTAACAAAATCATAAGTTATACATGTACCAGCATCTATAATTAGTACATTTTTATTTGGAAATTGATTTACAGAAGCACAAACCAAAGCAATTCGATCTACACCCAATGTGGTTGGTGTTTGATAATCGTTTATAAACGGGAAATTTAATTTTGAAGTTAACTCAACCGTATTAAAATCATTTCTTATGAGTGTAACTTGTTCACTTGACAAGTTACCAACAGATGAAATAATTGCTTTTTTTAACTTTGGAAAGTCTTTTTTCAATATTTCATATTGCATTTTAAACCCATTAAGCTTAAAACTTAGCTTATAAATTAAATTTTCATCATCAAAGACAGCAAATTTAACATATGTATTCCCTACATCTACAATAAGATTCATATCAATTCTGTTAATTGCAAATTTATAAAATCAAATTTTATCAAATTCTTTTTGCGTATATAAAAAATGCATTTATATTTGCACCCGCTTAATTAAGCAACTGGTGCCTTAGCTCAGTTGGTAGAGCAAAGGACTGAAAATCCTTGTGTCCCTGGTTCGATTCCTGGAGGCACCACCAAAAAACCCTTATAAACCCTGTGTTTGTAAGGGTTTTTGAATTTTGTGTGCTGATTTGTGTGCTAATAAAAAAAACCGCTACAATTTATGTAACGGTTTTAAACAATGTATATTTAAAAAACAAATCTATGAAGCCGTACCAGAGCCTAAATATACACTGTTAGAAACTTGACCTCCATCATCAGTAATAAACGCCATAAAAAGCTCTACTGTATCACCTGCATAAGCATTTGGAATAGTTACAACTTCTGTTCCTACCGTTCTATCTGCACCATCAAGTATTGAAATTGATTCTTTTTTACTTGGATTGTAAACTAACAACATCGCTTTATCTGTTGCATTAGCATTTCCTCCTGTTGAGTTATCATCCCAACCAAAAGCAACTTGTCCTGCTACAGTTAAATCTGTTGTACCATTAACCACACCTGCTAAATTACCCCTACTTAATAGAGCTAAAGAATAATCAACCGTAAAGTTGGGTGCAGTACCCGAAATTGCATTATTCAACACATAAGACATCGCTGCATTGAATTCTGTTTTACCTACAGCATAAGATTTATATCCTTTTCGAATAAAACCTAAATTTGGCTGAAGGTATTCCAACGTAGCTGAAAACTTATTACGTTGATTTACCTGTCCTTCTGTTCGTGGATTGGCTACACTTACTGGTTTTGCTCTGATGTAATCAATGTTTTTCCATCTTCCACCTACTACGGTTCCTACTTTACCAGAGAAACCTCCTAAAATACCTTGGGCTATCTTCCCCATACTTATAAAATATTTAAAATTAACATACATTCGGATTTGGTACGGACATGATATAGACTTTAAAACTCTAACTAATATACGGTCATATAATAAAATATAATGAGTTAAAACACAGATATACAATAGATTACTACTATTTACACGAAATTACTACCGACTACTTATAACTTAATTGAATCAAAGAGTTTGCAAATGATAATTTTAGATTTTCGAGCTTAAATATTGTTTCTTTAAGTTCTTGTTGTTTTTTATTAATACTAGCCACAACTTTAATGCTCTTTTGAAACTCAAAACCACTATTTTTACTGAATTTAACACCTTTTTTAAGCGTGTTTCTGCAATCATCTATTGAGAGAAATGGAATAACACTACCTTTTAAATAATATGCGTAAAAACCGCCTATTTGTAGCATCATAGATAGATGAAACAGGGTGTTCTTTTCCTTTTCGGTTGAAGTTTGCAATACAAAACAGTTAGGACAAGGATTTGAGAGTGGTTTTCCACTGTTTAGACCTTTATTTAGGATGAAAAAATGAGGGTTTGAGTAAGTTTTTCCTGTACGGTGTGTTTTTAGTTCAAAAGTTGACATAGCTATCCAATTTAAAATTGCTCGCTACGCTTCGCTACATTATTTTTTTTGAAAAGAATAAAAAGATAGCCATAGTTGTTGTGGCGTGGGTAAGGCTGTCAAGGTTTTTGGATAAAAGTTTTTTGAGTTATAATGTTTAAATGAGAAATAAAATTGCTTGAAAAAAGTTTTATTCAAAACCCGTAGGGCTTGACCTTTATAGCCTTGTGCGGCTGGCAGAGGAAGCCACATATATTTGCTACCTTTTTTTATTTTAATCCTATAAATGCGAATATTACTATAATTAGCAACATAACTATTGTAAAAACCTTTGTTGTATATGAATCGTCACCTTCAGGATTTTCAATTTCATTACCGTTTTCATCTATATCTTTAGGAAAGAATAAATCAAATAAATCTTCAATTATTTTTTTCATAGAATAATTATACTTTAAATTATATAAATACTCAAATGTGATTAATTTAAATTACTTTTTGAAAGGTATAAACCTCTTTATCATTTCCTAAGACAATTATTTTTGAATCTTTTTTAAAATAGTTTCTGTATGTGGAATATGATTTGAGTATCCCTGATAGTGCAGGAAGCTTTTTTAATTCAAAAATGAATTTATCAAGATTCGTTGCATAGGCTATAACCTCTGCGTTGTGAACAACTACATAAAATGATTTTAAGTCGCGCATACTAGTGTAAATATTTCACGTATAATTTGTATATTTTAATAATAATACGTATTATTTGTAATAATTGCAATTTTATTAAATTAAATATATTTTTGTTCTATGATTGACTACAATAAACGATACCAAGTTGGTATGAACATTTATCATTTATACCCTCTTAGAAGGGATAATTTATGTGCATGTGGATGTGGAAAAGAGCTAGCCAAAAGAAAGAAAAGATGGTTTTCTAAAAATTGTCAAAATAATGCACTTACAAATTTCTATATAATTAAAGGTGACATAACCGTAATAAGAAAAAAGTTATTTGAAAGTGACCAAGGCTATTGCAGAGCATGTGGTACTTATACTGAAAATTGGCAAGCAGACCACATTACACCTGTTTATTTAGGTGGTTCAGCCTGTGGCATTGATAATTTTCAAACACTTTGTGTTGAATGTCATAAAGAAAAAACTTATAACGATGCCCACAAAGAATCAATCTCCTTACAAGCATCTTCAATTTTAGAGTTACGACGAGAAACGGCTTTAGGCGCTACTTCATGTGTTTTACCAAAGCACTCAATAGAAACCGAAAGTTTAGTATCTGCTTTAGGGTAATTAGTATTAACTAAGTTTTTTTCTGAAAATTGATGCAATAAAGTTGCTACATATTTTTGACCTTCTGAGTTGAGCTTATTTGATTTTATAATATGTACTTTAATAGAGCCTATCTTTTTTTTGTACTTAACGGTTATATCTGGTTTTATACTTATGGCTACATTAGATATTATCACTTTAGGGTTTTTCCCTTTATATCTTGACAATTTAGCACCTTTAAAATCTGGAAGATTAGAGCTTAAAATAGCCTCTAACACTTCTAAAGAACTGGATTTATCACTTTTTTCATATTCTGAAACTGCTAATTTAGCCTTTATAATTTTTTGGGCATCTGCAATATAAGATTCGTCATAGCCGTTGATTATAAATTTAATTATTGCTTCTCTAGCTTCTTTATATCTAGTACCACCAAAACCCTTATTTGGATATTTTTGTTCTTCAAGTATCTTTCTTCTTCTTGAAGGATTATTTGAAGTCAAATACTCTCCTAATTTATTAACTGAAATTCTTGGTTCTTTATTTACTTTAGCTTTAATCATTTATTGTCATTCAAATTATTAATATAAGTGCGTAATAAATATAGCAATAAAATACATAAGAAAACACTTATAACAATCTATTTTTTAATTTGTTAGCAAAATGAAACAAACAAAGATTTGAGATAAGGAATACTTGGACTTAGTGATGGTTTTGTGCAGTTGAATGAGATAACGAATATTATTTTCAATTATCTTAATCCTTTAATTGTTCGTTTGTTTAATGTTTGTTCAAAATGTGGTTATATGTTCGGAAGTGAGCGTTGGATGAGCGGATATTTTACATAATGACAGTTATAGGTACGAAAATATAATAAAACGCCGTAGGCATCCATTGAAAGGATTTTTGCTCCTATAACTACGCATTATGTAACTTAGCTTTGGGTTGGTTTTGTGGCGGAATAGTTGTTTTGAGCGTTGGCAATAGCTCTTTGCTTTTTTATTGTACCGATTTATTACAATAGATTCTTTTAAATAAAACAAGCAATGTGCTATTATTGCGTTGGCTACAACTATTGTGACATAAAACCAACTATGCGGTGGCGCGCGGAACAACACAAAAGACAGAGGATTTTGAGGTACGAAAAAACTGGGTTTTGGGTTGTGGGGACTTTATTAAACTTCTTCTTTAGTAAGAATAATTAAATCAAAAAACATTAAACGTGTATTCAATTCAGATTCTTCAGACAAACCTGTAAACTCTTTTTCTTGTTCTTCTGTAGAAAACAAACCTACAAAACCGTTTTTTGCATAATATCTCAAAGCTCTTGGTTCATTATAAGAATCTACAACAATAAACCTACAACCTGTTTTATTAGCACCATCAATAAACCAAGACTTAATAAAATCCATTAACTGCTTACCTGTATTATCCTCTTCATCTTCAATACTTCTATAATCCTTATGCACACCTAATCGACCAATAAGTACAGCAGGATAACTTCTCATATGTTTTACACGAGGGATACCTTTGACAACTTTCTTTTTCCTACCATTAGGTAAATGTGTAGTTTTAATACTATCATTAGAAATAGTAAAAGCACAAACAATAATAGCTGGGTCTTCATCTAAAGTAAAGCAGTATGTTTTTCCTAAAAGTTCATTAGAATAATTTTCTACATCATTAGTAAAAAAATCATTTAAATCCGAATGGTCACAATCAAAAGGATTACAACTATCTATTATATTTTGGTTATAAAGTTGAAGTGTACATTTTTCAAGTAAAAAACCCAAAGCGAAATGTTATAAATTTGCTTTAGCTAAAATACGTGATGCAACAGAAGATTGCTTAGAAAAATTAACTGAAGATTTCCTAGCAGAATTTTCAGCTACTCTAGTAGTAAAGTTCGCTGCTGCTTTATTTTTTAAAACTGGTATTGATTTAATTGCTATTGCCATTATGCTTAAATATAGTGCAAAATTAGATATTTTATTTGTTTTAAAACAATATTTATACCAAAATTAATATAATTTATCTTATTATCTAACTTATTATTAGTCGCATAAGCATAAAAAACATTACCTAACTTTGACTGTGTTTAATAAATGTAATTATAGAATTACCTAAAGGCTCAACTAAAACCTTTAATTCATTCATTTCCTCTAATGGCATAAAATATCCTAATTTTATTCATCAAAATGCTATTAGCTAGTACAAGCTAATTAATCAAACATATTAATTTGCCCCTCATCTTCAATATCATTAGGTGGTATTACAGAAAGTATTTTTTTTGCTTCATAAGTTATTTTAGGTTTCTTTTTATTAGCAGAAGTAGTATAAGTTATTTTTAAGTTTAGTTTTAAATAATCATTTGGTTGAATAACGTGCTCTCTATCGTGGTATTCGTTTAACCATTTACTATCTGTAATCTTAACATCAATAGTTTTACCTTCTCTTCTAAGCTTCCAATAAGAACTATCAGATAATAAATCCATTGTTTTAATTTTTAAAACCTCTACTCTTTCTTGTTCAATTGTTGTATCTCCTAATTCTTTCAAAATTTTAGGCATATCAACAAAGCTTTTATTATTTACTTTAGCCTTCTTTTTACCGCTTTTAAAATAAAATGATTCTCCTTTTTTTAATTTTTTAGCTTGAATAGTTATGTCGTTTATAGTATTTAAGATATAATAATTATTTACAGATAATACCATTTGATTGGAAGGCGCTTCTAATTTAATTTTTTTATTAATTTCATCTGTCAATTTATCTAAATCTTGTTTACTATCTATTTCTTTATTTTCTACAGCTTTTAATGTTCTATGCTTAATATAAACTAACAAATGACCAAGCCAAGCACTAGGATTTAAGACGTCTTTTAATACATCATCAGGCACGTTTACAAACACCTGTTTTATTTTGGTTAATATAGAGCCAAATTGTATATCTACTAAATCGTACTCCATTTTAGCATCAACAGATATATTATATATTATATGCTTGTCAAATGCTAGTAGCTTATCATAAAAATTAGACAATTGACTAAATGCTTCTGATGGATTTTTAGAGCCTTCAAATTGAAGGTTTAATTCGAAATCATATTTTTTTTCTTGCGACATAAGGTTTACGGATTATTACAAATAACTAAAAACTACTATAAAACAAGCTATTAATAATGGTATTGAAGCAAGTATTACAAATTTATAAATTAAAAGCCTTTTGTTAGACCATTTTAATATTGACAGAATATAACTATTTATTTCACCTGCATATTCGTTCAAAACCCTTCTTGTACTTTCTCTATTTGTGAGTGCATAAACTTTGAACAAATCTGTATCCAATAACTCATCCTCAGTGATTTTTTTAATATTATCCATGTAAGAGATAAATGACTTTAATCTATAATATTTATCTTCAATTATTAAGGATAACACCTTTTCCCTGTAAGAATACATTATCAAAATAATAACATTTAAGGACAACCAGACAAACAATATAAAACAAACAATTTTAAAATATATGTTACTCGAAATTAACAACTTAAAAACTTCTGTTGGTTGTAATAAACTATTTATAAGAAATAAAAGAATTGCAGAATTTATACCTAATAACCAAGAGTTAATAGTATTACTCTTCTTAGTTAAAGCTAGATAATCTATAACACCTCTAAATGTATTTGTATTCATAATTAAGAGTTCTCTACAATTTTAATCTCATCCTCAGTTAAACCATACAACTCATACACCATTTGGTCTATTTCTTTATCGGTTTGGTTAATTTGGGTTTGTAAGGCTTGTGCTTTTTGTTTGTTTTCTTCAAAGAGGTCTAACCATTCAAACTCATCTTTTTTGGTTAAGGTTGGTGTTTCTATTAACCCCTCTTTAATACGTAGTTTATTGTTTGCTTTTATGGCTTTGTTTAACTCTTTTATAAATTCTCCAAATTCTAGTTCGTTCCAGTTTTCAAGTTTTCGAGATATTTTTGGCAGATTATATGTGGAAGTTAAATAGCTCGTTGTTTTTGAAACCAATAGATTGAATTCAGTTGATAAATTAGTAATATTTTGTCCTAACTTAGATAATTCATTATTTGAAGGTTTAATAATAGGTATCGCAGAAACATTTTTAGCATTATATCTATAATATCCTCCTAATTTTTTTGGACATATTTGATTAAGATAGAATGTTATCAAAGTTGAGTTTAAAATTGAAATTAAACCTGTAATTGAAATGTCGGAATTGGTTTTAGGTATTAATGCAGGCGTATTTGCACCATTAAATGAGGTGTTATTGTCTAATAAACCAACCGTGAATTTTGTATCTACACCTTTAAGAACTAATTTTTTTGGCATTATGTAATTAAAAGAACCTGCTCGAAGATGTCTAAAGAAATTATTTTCAAAAGCGTAGTTTTTACGACTATCTTTCCTACTCTTCAACTCTTCTTTGAAGCCTGATAAATAATTATAACAGTTCGGGAAATTCTCTGAAAAATAATCATCTTCAAATAATTTAGAGCTACCATTTTCATTATGATATGGGTAAATTATTGAAGCTGCAGGGAACGTAGTTGAATATCTTGATATTTCTTGTCCACGATAAGCGTAGGGAATAATAATTTCATTTTCTAGATTATATTCTTTAATAATTTCAGCGTTCACAACAAATGCAGCATCCATACCTGTTAGACATCCTATAAAGGCTGGTGCATATTTTTTAAGTTCTTGAAAACATATATTATTATCATTTAAGTATTCAGTAAGATTAAATGCAGAAAATTGCCAAGGTTTTGAAGAAATCTTATCAAAAGAATAATCTTTAGTTGGACTATTACTTATGCCTGAATAACTTAATGATTCCTTATTTGGTACTTCTCTATATTTAAACTGAGCAAATCCGTTATTGGTTAAGAAAAATATAGCTGGATATGTTTCCACATTTTCGAAAACTGGTAGTGACCCAAAATTTATAATTTCTGTTATTTTCTTTTCAGATAATATATTTCTAATATTCTCTCCGTAGTCTGTTTGCATCCATTGAGATGAAGAAATAAAACTAGCTTTTCCTGCAGTTTTGATAAGAGAAAACACCTTTTCAAAAAATAATATAGATAAATCTAACTTACCTTTAGGACTCTTGTAGTTCTCAAAATAGTAGTCTACCAAATTACTATCAAGATTTTGAACACGAACATAAGGCGGATTCCCAATAATCACATCAAAACCACCTTTTTCAAACACTTTAGGAAATTGTGTTTCCCAATTAAAGGCTTTATCGCCTGCAACGGCTTTACTATCAATTAAAGAGTTACCACATTTAATATTAGAGCTTAAATCGTTTAATTTTCGTCTTGGTTGTGCGGTGCGTAGCCAAAGCGATAGTTTTGCAATTTCTACAGATTCTTCGTTTAAATCTACGCCGTAAATATTATTTTCTAAAATGGTGTTTTCAATATCGGGAAACTGTAAGCCACCACCTAAAACTTTGGTTTTTAACTCATCTATGTAAGTATGTTCTTTTATTAAAAAATCTAAGGCTTGGTTAAGGAACGCACCAGAGCCACAAGCGGGGTCGCAAATAGTGAGTTGTAAAAGCCAATCTCTATACGTGTCTAGTATGTTTACTAGTTTTGTAATGGTTGCTTTTTGTCTGTTCTTTCTGCCTTTAAAATATTCTTCTTCTTTAAAGCCTAGTTCGGTTTTCTTTTCGTCGCAAAGTTTACCAATAGTATTTTCTACTATGTATTTTGTTATGTATTTAGGGGTGTAGAACACACCGTCTTTTTTACGTTTAGATTTTTGTTTATCGAAATCGCCACCTTCAATTTCTGCATTAACGCTTTCAATTTCATTTAGTGAGTTTTCAAAAATATGTCCTAGTATGTTTACATCAACTTGGCTTTCAAAATCGTAAGCTGCTAATTTACTGGTGTGTTTGTATAATAGTTCACTATCAATTTCTAAACTATCAAGGGTTTTATCTTCTTTAAATAAACCACCGTTATAAGCGTATATTTCGGCTCTTTTGGTTGTTCCTGCTCTACCTTGGTCTAAGAAGTTAAAGTATTGTTTAAATAGTGTGTATAGCGGTCTATCGTCGCCAAAGTCTACATCGTCTTTCCACTTATCTAATATTTGTTGTGTGCTGTTTGCAGGAAGTAAGCCTCTATCTTCTGCAAAGAAAATAAAGAGGTAACGGTCTATTAGTTTTTGAGACTTTTTAAAGAGTGTGAGTTTAACGTTTTTTTCTAAACGTTGTAGTTCTAGTTGTTCTTCTTGAGACCTCTCGACTGCGCTCGAGGTGACACTAGATGCTTGTGCTTTTAAAGGTTTAGCATTACGTTTTACTAAGTCTCTATATAATTCACGTTTAAAAAGGGAATAATCTTTATAGAATTGTTTTGTGATTTGTTCTTCTTCTACTACAGATGCTTCTTTTATTTTTAAGGGTACATTATTAATTATATTATCCTTTTGTAAGCATAGATATAGTAATGCAAAACGCTCTGGTGATAGCTCGAAGAGATTAAACTCTTCAAACTCTGTTGCATCGTTTATATAAAAACGTAGTTTCTCGAAGTTAGAGGTTATTACATATACACAACCTTTTTGATTGGCTTTATAATCAAACGCTTGTTTACGTATGCTTTCTAAATCTTTTGTATTAGTACCTTTTAATTCAATAACACCAATAGCAATATCGTTATTCAGTATTGCACCATCTGCTTTACGTGCGTTGTTTTGGTTTTTATATTCTGCTACTAAATCAAAGTCTGCATTAGGTTTAAGTGTATAGCCTAAAATATTTACAAATAACTCGGTTAGAAATATACCTTGATATTCTTCTTCTTTAGAGCTACGTATATTGTCTTGTATGGTTGGGTTTAAGAAATACTTAGTATATTTTTTATAAGCTTTAGAAACAAGTTCTTTGTCTTGTAAAGCGATGTGTTGTTTTAATACTGAAACTTGGTACAATGCCATTATTAAACTGTTGATTATTTAAGATTTAAAAGTATAAATATATTTTGGTTAAATAATAAGGGTTTCCTCATTATACGATTATCTTTTATTTAAAACACTATAGGCATGTCGCTATCGTTGTTTGTTTTATATTTCTTATTGATATAGTAATGCTATTGTTGTATTATATACCTACTTATAATGTTTCTATTTTTTTCCTTCTTTTAAAGTATAATTCGGTGTAAATCTTATCAATTTGCTGAATATAGTAGCTTCCATTTAAAAAGACAATATTTTGACTTTCATCTCTATATTGGTTTCCTTTTTTAGCTGCATATACTTGATTATTTTGAAGTTTTAAATATTGTTTTTTCACTTCAATTAAACCCCATCTTTCAGCTGCTTGTTTTAGCCTGACCGCTTTATTAATTGTGATTCCGAAAAATTCCTTGATACTTAACACAGATACTTCTGCATATTTTTTTGTATCACAGGAAAACGTAATAGTCTCATCGGCGCTCCTACTTTTTAGCACGTTGCTACTACGTTTAAAATGTTTCCTGCAATATATTTTGTATGGTTGTGTGTATATAATTGCACCTAATGTTGCCCTAATATGTGTTACATCCTTATACGTAAAAGGATATGCTCTACGTGATACCCAATTGTATTTTTGCCTTATTTTTTCTAAAGACATCAATCTATAGAACTGATAATCTTCATCGTAATGTAACCACTCTAACTTTTCAAGCCTACTAAAATTAGACTTTACCGTTTTGGTTGTTTTACATAACGTTAAACTTGCACAATCAATGTTGTAATTATCCCAATGAATCTTTCCTGAAGGGTAGCTTAATTTTAAATAAACATACAACCTAAAAGGGTTTTCTGAATTATTTTGCACAACCCAATTACACATTTGTAATGGGATATTAACTTTTGAAATATTTACTATTTTTTTTTACTCGGATTGTAATTAGCATCTATTACATTGTGAATGTCTGAGAGTTTATAAAAAATCTTAGATTTTACTTGTAAGTAAGGCAGAATCCCATCGTTTCGCCAAGTACTAGCTGTTTTGGCAGTTATTTTAAACAATTGCAATATATCTGCATTATCTAAAATTGTATATTCTGGTGACTGATTATTATTAATTTTTTGTTGTTTAATTAAATACTCTAAACGTTCATTTATCTTTTTAAGACTGTCGTTTATTGGGTGTTTGAATTCTGCCATAATTAGTTGTTTTTAGAGTTAATACTAATTAATGCCTGGTCTAATTCGGTACGTTTATACCTGATTAGGTTTCCTAATCTGTAAGGTTTTAGAATACCTTTTTTATTCCAATCTGATAAAGTCACTAATGAAACTTTTAAAATTTTGGCAGCTTCTTTTCTGGTGATATATTCAGCTGGTTTTACAGGTTGAAAATGCTCTACTAAAGCTTTTAATTCTGTTCTAACATCGTTTAGGATGTTCTCTTTTAATTCGTTTGGCGAGATACCAAATACATGTGTTACTTTACTTTGTTCCATCGTTATGGGTTTTATTGTTTGATGGGATAAAATTAAATAAGATGTACTTTGATAAGCGTACCAGAAGGTACTCGAACGGTATTAGCTTACTATATTTTTGTGAGGTATATTAAAACCGTTTTGCTCAAACTTCCTCATTGGTTCTTGACCTTTTTCTGAATCCGTATTAAGATATTTAGATAATGTACTTTCTGTAGTATCAATATCAAAAGTTTGTTTAACCAGTTTTGCAAATTGAGTATAGTTAATATCCCCGTTTTGTCTTAATGGTGCTTCTATGTAACCTAAATCAGTTAAAGAAGAAATAATAAATCCTAATTGCGATGTTTTTCCAAGCCATTTTAATTTTGATATTGGTTCTGATATTTCCTCTTTCATTAGATTAATATTTGTGTTTGTTTTTTCTGACTTGGTTTCAATAAACGCTATTATTTTTTTAACCTCTAACATACTGGCGTAACAATAGAAATCGATTTGTATACATAGCAGTTTATGTTGTTCTTGATGCGTTGTATAATGCATTCCTTGATAATAGGTTTCTAATGCATCATTTAGTTCTTTATTTTTAAAGTTTGGAAAATCATTTATATCAACATCATACTCTTGAATATATTTATCTATAAAATCGTTTGAAATGCTAGCGAAAGGCGTTTTAGTCACTTTATCTAATACATAGCTTAAATAATCTTCCTTTTTATCCTTATCTAGAATTAATAGGTTTTCTGTAATTTCAGATTCTAAATAGGGTGTGTAATGCGTGAGGCCATAATCATATAATTGCATAAATGACGTTTCCCTAACAGCTCTTTCATTACTTATTTCTTTGCAAAAGGCTATTAGATATTCATCTTTGAAGGGTTTATTATTTGCAATTGGTATTTGTGCAGGTTCTTGAGGTTTAGCTATGGGCTTTTTAGACTTTAAAAATTCTATTAGCTGATTAGCATACAAACAACAGAAATAATTTAAGAAGCCTGTCTGTAAGAGTAAAGCTTTATCTTTTTCTGCTGAAAAAGGTTCCATATCGTTATAATGCCTATCCAATACTGCAAAAATTGGTTCTTTATGGTCTTCATCTTCTAAAATGGCATCTATGGAAATACTATATTCTTTAAGCCAATTATTTATGTAATTAATACCAGCATCTTTTACATAGTCCTGCTTCTCAATTTCATTTATAAGAAAATCTAAATAAACATCTTGATTTTCAGCTCTGTTCATTAATTCTTTTAAGACCTGAGACTTTATATCTAAAATATAATTTTGGAATTTTTTAGCAACACCAAAAGCTGTAGAGGTTCTTAAAATATCTTCATCGCTTAGCAACTCACAAAATTTATCAAAAGAATAACTATCTTCCATTTATACTAATTTTTAAATATGATTAAACGTTAAAAAAACCTCCTTTGACAATGTGTGATGCTCTTTCTTGATTTTTGATTCTAATATACTTATAAAATTCTTTTTCAGTTGTATGACCAGAAAATAGCATTATATCAAACACGCTCATTCCTGCTTTATATTTGTTGGTACAGAAACTTCTTCTTGCAGTATGCGATTTGATTAAGTCGTATTTTGGAATCATTTCTATATTAAGCTTACCGCCTTTGGTGTACTCACACTTGATTAACTCATCCCATTCTAACATTTGACCAACTTGTTTGATGTTTTCGTTTAAATCTTGTTCGTGTATCTTTCTTGGTGGTTTTCCGTTGTATCTCGCATTCATTATAGATTTTATTTCCTTGGTAATAGGACAATGCACAACTCTACCGTATTTACGGTTTTTCTTTTGTTTGATTTCAAAGAATTGCACGCCATCAATTGTAATAATATCTTCTTCTTTTAATCCGTTATAGTCACTTATACGCTGACCTGTATAGCATCCCATCAAAAAGACATCTCTCGCATGTTCTAACTCTGGATATTTCGATAAATCCTTTTCAAACATTTGTTGTATTTCATCATCAGTTAAGTAGATTTCGGTTGTAATTTCTTTCTTAACTTTAAAATCATTACTCTTAAATTTTTGATTGGCAGAATAACCTTCAGAAACTGCATAATTTAAAAACGTCTTTAAGGTTTTTATATGCTTTCCGATAGTATTTAACGAGTAGTTATTAGCTTCCATAAACTTAACAAACTTGTTATAAAAGTTCATATCAATAGCTTGAAATATCAACCTTGTATTATAATGCTTCTCATACTCTTGTAGTCGTTTTTGTGTCTGCTTATATGAGCGTAGCGTAATATTTGAAATTTGACCATCTTTTAAATCAATAAATTGCTGAATAACCTCGAAGAATGTTAGGTTTTTATTAAATTCAATGTTAGGGGTTATCTTTTTAGTAAACACGTCTAAATGATACTTTAAGACATCTTTAGAGACTTCTCCTTGCTCTTTAGTTAGCTCTGAATACTTTTTATTAATAAACTTTTCTAAACCGCTTAAATAGTCGTTTACTTCGTCTTTGTTTGAGATAGACGCTTTGTTTTTAACCCTTTGTTTTTTAAAATCCCAATCGTCATAACAACTTTTATATCCGGTTGAGTATCTAAAACGAGTAGTACCATAAGCAAAGTTTAAAATAATTAAACTCTGCTTTTGTTTTGAATTTTGTAATTTTGAATTCGATTCCCTAAATGCAAAACGAGCTGTACCTTTAGAACGTGAAATAGCAGTCATAACGTTGATTTGTTTGACTTAAAGATACAAAATTGTGTGCTAATTTGTGTGCTTTTTAAGGTTTATTTGTTTAATACTTCCTTAATAAATACAGAATACAAAATACATAAAACCCCTTATTTAATAGGTATTTCAAAAGGTTTTAATAAGATTTATAATGTTTAAGAAAGGTTTAACTTAGTGCTGGAGGCACCACCACCAAAAAGCCTTAAACATTTGATTATAAATGATTTAAGGCTTTTTTGGTTTTTAAAAAGGACAACACAAGGGACAACACATGTTTCTTTTATTTGTTAAAATCGTTTTACTACTATATTCATCCCAAAATACTACTCAATTTAAACATTGGTAAATACATGGCAATTAATATAAAGCCAACAAACAATCCTACAAACATTATTACAATAGGCTCCATTACGGTAGATAATAATTTTGAGCGTTGCTGAACTTTAGAATTATATTGCATATTTAATCTTTCAAACATATATTCTGTTTGATTTGTCTCTTCCGCCACTTTAACCAAAGCTATCATTTTAGCATCAAATAATTTGTATTCACTAAGACTTTGACTCAATGTATCTCCTTTTAATATTTGTTGTTCTACTTTTTCTAAAGCATTAGTCAACGGATAAAAATCAATCATTTGCTTTACTAAATTTATACTATTCACAATCGGCACTTTTGAAGCGACTAATAAAGCTATTGCTTGTGTAAATTGAGATAAATAAACTGTTTCTACAAAACTGCCTACAAACGGAATTTTAATAATTATTAAGTCTTTGGTTTTCTTATACCATTGTTTTTGATTTAACAATCCCCTAGATAAAATTATAACTAATAATAAAGCAAACATTAGCCAACCATATGCCTTTATAAAAGCTGAAGCCTTAACTACGAAAATCGTAATTGCAGGTAATTCTACATTTTGTTGTTTAAAAATATCTTCAAACATGGGCACAACAAATTGAAGCATAAAAATAACAACCAAAATAGCAGTACTTAAAATAATGCACGGATAAGTTAAAGCATTAATGAGGTGCTTTCGTTGTTCATTTTTCCTAGTATAAAACTCACCTAGTTGTTTCGCTATTTTAGCTAAAGTCCCTGTTTCTTCGCCTATTTTAAGGGAATAGTATTCGTAACTCGAAAAATCCTTCTGACCTTTTATAGATTCAGATAAACTTTGACCTGCAACAATACTATCTAAAACCGTTTGTAAAACCGCAACGGTTTTTTTGTTTTTTTGAGAATTCTTAATTAACTCTAACGACTGTTTTAAATTAATTCTAGCATTCAGTAAAACGCTTAATTCTGTATAAAAGTCTTCCTTTATTTTATTAGAAAACGGTTTTTTAAAAACAACAACCTCTCTATCTAGAATAGAAGTGGATACCGATTTATCCTTAACAGGAAAATCTTGGGGTTTTATATTTTCTAATTGAAATGCCATTATTTTATAAATTGTGTTGCATCATTATGTTTAAAAATAAATATGCTCTGATCTTCATATTGTTTTGATAATTTTAATTGAATAGCATCAACCGTTCCTTCATCAACTTTAATACCGTTGAAGAAAAATTTCTGCTGCTCTATTTTTACATTAAATGTATCCTTATCCTTTAAAACATAATCTAGTTGGAATTTATATATTGTAGAATCTAAAATAGTTTGAAACTTTAACTCTTGTTTCATTTTATTGTAATTGATAGTGTTATAATTATTCGTATCAATCCACAAAGTTTGTTCTAAACGGTTAAATTCAGTGTTCAAACTAAAATTTTCTTGAATAGACCACATATACCTCTGCACTAATGACAGTACAGTAAACGCTAGACCAATAACAATGGTAGATATTATCATTACGATGACCATTTCATTTAAAGTAAACGCTCTAACTTTAGTTTTCATTTTTATAAATTTCTTTTTCTATAATCTTCTTAGTTATTTCATTAGTAGCCTTGATATTAATCAAATCAGAATTGGAAATCTGTTCAATAGAAATCATCCAATTCTTATAATCATCATAATGAGGCAATTCTATTTTTTTATTTATATATAGATATTCAATCTCATTTAATTTGGCTGTTATCGCTCTGGTATTATTTTTTATATTATTAAAAAATAGATTATTCAAAATCATACTAGCAATCATAAAGATGACCATGATTAAAACCGTAGCAACCAAAGTTTCCATTAAAGTTGAAGCTTTTAGTTTTTTTAGTATAACCATTTTGCAATTCCTTTGTCTGATTGTTCTATTAGCAAATTCACAAATTCCGACTCCAAATCTGCACTACTAATTCTTGCATTAAATAAATGGTTTTGGTAAATAGAATTATCTTCTTTTATTATAAAATTGTTTGTATAAACCGTTCCAAAAACAGTCCCTCTTAACTCTAAGTTTTGTTCACAATAAATTGAACCTTTTATAAGAGCATTGGTATTAATCTTTATTTGAGCTTCATAGTTGTTTGGTAAACTTGCTCCCAATGCTATAATATTACCATTCATTTCGGAATGGTTGCCGACATAAATCATATAAGGTTTATTCGATTCATCTTTTACATAATCTCGATACAGGACCAAAGCTGAAGGATAACTTAAAGATACATGCTCTGCAACACCAATACGATCTGTGGCAAACGCTTGAAATACACCTTTTACATTGTTTCTTATTTCTATTACAGGCGCAATGAGAATAACATCCGTAAGTTTCGAACTTGCATCAACAATTATTTTAGCCTGTGACTGAACACTAATATGTCCCGAAATCTCAACATTCGAAAGCCTAATTTCTGTAGTGCTATAAATTAATTGTAAAGGGTTTTCAAAGGAATTCACATGCTTTTTTGATGCGTATAAATCAATATATTCAATCTCTTTATTGTTAGTTCCAACACCTTTACACAATGCTTTAATTTGAGTTAAAAGTGTTTTATCTATTTTAGGAAATGATTTACTTAAAGCCATTTCTCCATAAATATAATTTTCACCATAATAGGATGCTCCTGCAATATTACCCGATTTCACACCTCGTTTTGGCAAATAAGCCTTGCCTTCTATTTTAGTTTTACCAACCAATACTAAGGGCTTATTATTATCTTTTAGAACTAATGCTGTTTGTTTTTTTTGGTCTCTTTTAGAACCAACCAAAGCCATCTTTGTAAGTACTGTGTTTTTTATCTTCGCTTTAGTATATACTTTTTCAAAAACACCCCAAAAACTCTTATAAACCTCTAAAGATTTATAATCGTCCTCATACAACGAAAGTGAAACGGTATCAGCATTTATGTTTTCTTTTTGTAAGGCATAGTTTATCCCCTTATCTACCAAACCAACTGTTTCTATTACATGATTGGTTTTTATCCTAAACTGCTTATGTATGTGTATTAAGATAACAAAAGCAGATAACAACAAAGCAATAACTACCACAATAAAAGTGACTAATTGCAATGAGCCTGCCTTTAACTTTTTCATCACTATTTTTTTAGTGAGAATGATTTTAATTGATTTTTATAACGCATTGTCACTGACTTATCGTTACCATAAGCCAAAGTGATACTATCTTTAATTTGACCTTTTTTTAATAAATATTGTGAGCCATTTATGGTCACAATAAAAATCTGTTGTTTTGTCTTATTTTGCTTTATAGTACCTTGGTATGTGATTTTTTTCCATTGGATCGATTTTTTCTTCTTAATCGTTTTTGTAATTGGTTTTTTTAAAAGTGTCCCTAAAAATGGATCTCTATTTACCGTTTCTATAGAAAAAGTATCAATTACAGTATTTACTTTATAATCTATATTAGCCAAAGAATTCTGTGATTTAACTTCTGGTAATTCTGGATTTAAAGCAGAAATAATTTCATAACCAATAGTGCCCCAAATAGCTACAACAAGTAGTAATAATATATATGTCTTTTTCTTAGTCTTCAATCGTTAAATTTTGAGTAATGTATGGTGTTTCGTAACCAAAGTTCTTGGCTTTAATACGCCATTGATAATTGCCTGATGGAAGATTTTTTATAAAATTTGTTGAAGCGATTAAAGTATCTTCTACTATCTGTTGTGTAACATCAAAGTTTGGCTTCGCAATTTGCAAATGATAGGTTTCTGCAAACTCTAAACCTACCCATGAAAAATTGATGAAATCAGAGTCTATTGATATATTATCTGAAGGAGCCAAAACAACTAAGGTTTCATTAGATATATCTTCAACCTCAATGAGTTGCTCGCAACTAAATAGAAAAAAAAGTAATAAGAGTGTAACGATATTCTTCTTCATTAAGAATTACAATTAATAATTTTGAATTTAAAGTATATTTATGTTAAATGACTGAGGTTTCCCCTTTTAAAAGCAAAGGTTTTCCCTTTATGTTCTGCCAACATGGCTAAGTAATTTTCATCTTCAATAATAAATTATAATGATGAGGAATTCTTGGGACACTTCTATTAAACATTTAGCAAGACATGGTTTATTAAAAGATATACTAACATCAGAGCAAATTGCTAATGTGCCAAGTTCTAATTTATGGCGTTGGAAAAATGAACCTGATGACAAATACTTATATTCTGAAATAAACAATATTGTTAAACAAGAAATTGAACTTATAAAACGCCTCAATCAATCCTCTAAAATTAAAAAGATAAATGAGAGCTATTTTAAACTTTGCGATACATTTCATTATGTAATTTCTAAAGTTAGTGGTATAAAATCCCTAATTAAAAATGAAAAAGAGCTTATTGTTAACACCATTGATCTCGTTAAAAATTATATTCCTATTGATAACGCTTTAAAAGTATTTAGTATTTCGAGAAGCACTTTCGAAAATTACAAATCCCTAATAATTCATAAATGTGAAGCCTCTTACTATAAATGGTGTACCAAACGTTATCCAAATCAATTACTACCTAAAGAAGTTGAAACTATAAAAACTTACATGACCCGTTTAGATTATAAGCATTGGTCTAAATCTTCAGTATATTTAAAAGCGATTAGAGATCATTCCCTTTGTTGTGGTTTATCTACATTCTATAAATATTGTAGATTACTGGGTTTTAAGAATTTGAAATCTCATAAAAAAAGTGACCGCTATAAACCCTTAATAACCTCAAGACCTAATGAGGTCTGGTGTGCAGATGTCACAATTTTTAAAACCAATGACAACATAAAACATTATATCCATATTTTAATGGATCATTACTCAAAGAAAATTATTGGTTACCAGATTAAGAGCTCTAGCTCTGGACAAACAACTAGAGATTTACTACAAGAAGCTTACAAAACCCATAAACCAATTGAAACACTATTTTTAACTGACGGTGGCTCTGAAAATGTAAATACCAATGTATCATCACTTTTAGAATCTTACGGAAACAAGATAATGCACAGAATTGCCCAACGTGATGTCCATTTTTCTAACTCTACGATTGAAGCTTTTAATAAAGTTTTAAAGTACCAATTTCTTTATCCAAGACTTATTAATAACGGGAAGGCTCTAAAAAAAGTTATGACCGAAGTTATACCAATGTATAACGACCACAGACCTCAATGGGTTTTGGGTGGAAACTCACCAAGTGAAACTTTTAATGGCGCATCTATAAACTTTAGTAAATATACTCGAAATTTTAAGCTACAAAAGACCTTGAGAATCATTAAAAATCAAAGAAATAATTGTAAAAATTGTTATTAAAATTCTCTTAACCATAGAAACTTAAAAAGAGAAGTAAGTGAACTAACTTCTCTTTTCTGTTATGGATCAAATTAAAAAAATACTTTTAAATCATCTAAACAACCGTTCTATTTATAAAGTTTTCCCTTAAATGGGACAACTTTTTTTAAAATGATTGTAGAGTTTGCAGCGCAAACAGATTTAGCTAACGAGAGTAAAGTATCTCGTGAGATGATTAGTAAATATGAAAGAGCTATTGCAATACCATCTGTTGATGCTGCTAAAAAAATTGCTGATGCTTTTGGTGTTTCTCTTGATTACCTTGTAGGCGAAGGTATTAATGCTTCTTTTGATAAAAAGACGTTACAGCGTTTAGAAGCTATTGAAGATATGTCTATTGATTTTAAACAGCACTTATTTTCTATTATAGACTCTGTGATTAGAGATTATAAAACTCAACAGGCTTATAAATAAAAAACCACTCCGAAGAGTGGTCGTATTTATTTAATTATTATTTCAAAAATATCATCCCTTTATAAAACTTCTAACAAAGGACTAACTTTATCTTCTATTTTAGAACCTCTTTTTGCCATACTATTGAGAAGAAGTCTCAAAACTTCTTTCTTTTTGTAAGGAACATCCTCTAATTGGTTGATAAATATCTCTAATGTTTCTGTTGAATTGATTATTCTCATAACTATAATTGAAGCCCATCTAGGCGATTTTAAAATAAAATCTGGTATAGATTTTAGTATCTCTTCAACATATATTACATCATCAAATGATTCAATAGCATGTACTATCGAGAACATCAACTCATCAAACTCAAACTTATCGTCCATAACACCTAGTAATTTTGATATTATTATAGGATTATGTGTAGAATATATTTGTTCGAGTTTGCTCTCAAATTTAACAACAAAACTCTCTTGTTTTGTATGAGACATTATCTCTTTTAAATCACTTATTAAACTATCTATCATTATTTTTTAAATAACTGAGGAAATTTACTAACGTTCAATTTTATTACATTTTGTAGAGCATCCCTTACTTTAGTTCCATATTGTCTTTCGCTCATATATATTTTTCTTACATCTTTAATATCTCTAGCTAATGATGTTCTAGCTGAAAGAGCTTTATTTGATTGACGACCATAGGATGCTGTTTGTCGATGTCTTCCTCCACTACCAGGGTGTGGATGCTCCATATTCATGGCTACACCATCATTTGTGCTTACACCTTTACTCTTCATATAATCATTTGCAGGCATATGATGTGGTGTTATATTATCCCCTTTTTGACCTGCATCAATAAGTTCTTTGTATGTACCAACTTCCAATTCTCCTGGTAACAAATCTACATCGTCAGATACGTTAACGGCTGCTTTTACAGCGTCGTCGCCACCACTACTAAAAAACTTACTCGCAAACTTAAACAATAAAGCAGGTGCCTCTATTAATAATCCATCAGCAACAAAACTTGAAATAGCATCTAACTGACTATCATATCTTACTATATCAATAGCTTTGCCATTATTCATTCCAATCTTGTGACCATCTTCATCATAGGCTAAACTAAGGTGGTCAGATGAAAATGTAGCTTGTTCAAAACTATCATATCCTAAAGCACCTGCTGCGTTATCTAGTTGAGAATAATAATTATTCCAATCTTCTTCATTTTCGCAACTTGGACACTCTCCGTCAGCTCCACTAGGGTCAGCCCAAAAAACAGGATTATTATCAAACGCAGTATAAGTGGAAAAATCATAATGTGTTACTGGGTCAATACCAGTAAATCTACCAATAGCTGGGTCATACTGCCTAACATCCATTTCATACAAATTCAATCCAAGAGCTTCCTCGTGTTCAACACCATTATATTTGAACTTCTTCGCAACGCTGTTCACGTTTGCCGATACGTTCGAGTTGTAACCTTTGTGTTCAAGCCCAAAGGGATAATAATTTCGCTCTTGTAGGATTTCGGAAGAAGCCTCGATTGTTCCGTTATTATTGAGGTCAGAGTAGGACAGTCTAACGTTCCCTAAATGGTCTTTATATTGATAGACATAATTAAACTTATTATCTTCATTAGGTTCCACATAGCCTTCTGAGTGAGAGAAAAATTTCAGCACAGCTGATGATTGTTCTGTATTTTTCTCGTAGATATAGTTACCTGCATATTGGGTGGCTTTGCCTGAGTCTGCACTATTATCATAAACCACTTTTTCAAGTTTTACGCCCGTAGCATCATAAACATAAACAATACCTCCACCCTCATCCTCACCTTCTACAACAATTTTAGTTGGTAGGTTGAGATGATTGTAGACAATATCAATAATATCTTTATTTAAATCTTTGGTCATATTACCATTAATGTCATAAAGGTAATCATTTTCTCCAATAAGACGACGACCAAGACCATCTTTAAAACCATCTTGGGTAGCATCATCATTTACATTGTTTAGTTGATTACTTTTAGGCTCGTAGATATAAGAGAGTTTATCAATATAGTCTGTACTTACTGTTTCGGTTGGCGTACCGTTATCTAAGGTTTCTGTAACTATTAAACCAGTACGTAATAAAGTGGTTATATTTCCATTCTTATCGTAATGCACACTATTTAAACTATAGTCTTCTGCTTCTCCACCAGATAGTTTGTGAAAATTACCTCTAGTTATTCGGTTTAAGGCATCATATTTATAATCGTAAGCTTTATGAACTATACTGTTATCCTCACCATGAGTTTGCCAATGGGTTTCACTTATATTACCATTAAATAATGGAATTGCCCCATCTATGAAAGTATTATTATAACTAATCCTAAATCCAAATAAGTTGTTAGCATCTGCGATTCCATTATTAATACTCTTTAACCATCCTCTTATATTATAATCGTAGTTAACAGTTTGTAAACCCTCTGAATTTTCAGGGCTATTTACCGCTAACCCACCTACATTCTTTTGGATTAATTGACCAAGTTTATCATAATGGTTATTAGTAATAAGTTCTATTGGCTGATTCCCTATTTTTTGAGTTTCTGTAAGTAACCTTCCAACGTGATCATAGGTAAAATAATTCTCAACTTCTATTGCCGCATTATCACCTTTCGTATGCTTACTACTTATAGACAGCGGCTTACCAGTAAAATCAAGATCATACTTTACGACGTCTATCGTATTTAGATAGTCATTTTTACTAGCTACCCTGATTGGCTGTGCTTTATTATCATAAAACGTTACTGTGGTGATCCATGAATCAGTATCGAGTACTCGAACTAGACTACCTGTTGAAAGCGTTTTTGTTTTATTTTCTGTTCCAATAAGATTTAACTCGGCTGGAACTCCAAAGCTATAATCGTCGTAATAATTTATAGTATAAACTTCTATATGCAGTTGTGGCCATACAAAATTTGTATAATACAAACTGATATCGCCTATGGTCTCAGGGTTTGTTACTCTAGTTTCGTTTATATTAGTTTGGGTATTTACTAAATCAATAAGTCCAGTATGGTTTAAATCATTTCCAGCTTTATCTTTAGCATTATATAGTCCCGTATAAATAACACGATTAAAAGCATCATATTTTGTAAATAACCAATTGTTATTTACGCGCATTTTTGCATCTTGGGTTAACACAGGTCGATCTAACCTATCATAAATAATATATTCCCAACCTTTTCCTGGTATCTTTTTTTCAATAAGTCTATTTCTATAATCGTAGTGATAAATATAACAGAGGCCTTCTACAGTTAACGAATCTATGGTTCCATTAGTAAATGACCTTGAAGAAAATGTATACCCATTAAAAGCGGTAAAGCTTGCATTTTCATTTGCCTTTGCATATAATGTATTATCATTTAAAAAAAAGTCATAACCAAAACCTTGCCCTGTAATAGAGCCCAATTCTTTATCTTCTAGTTTTCTTTGTAAATCTAACTTTATCGCAAAGTCTTTTTTTAAACCCATAGCAGAGCTACTAGTGATATTAAAATTAAAGGTGACATTATCATTCTGGTCAACAATAATCTGTAAACCTCCTTGTGCACCAAAATCATTTTCTACATAAACATCTAGAGGACTTATATCATTTTGCTTAGCATTAGCTCTTAGTTCTTCATCAAAGAGGTGAGCAAATTTTGGATCTACATTGACAAGCATAGGCCATGTATAATCTAATGAGTAATTAAGAGTTTGTGAAGAGTTAAATGTTTGGGCAATGGTATTTAGCTTACCGTTTCCCTCTACTGTTATAGTGTTTTTTCTAATACTAAAATAATATTCATATTCTGGTCCTTTTAGCACTCCAAGCTCCGTGTCTTTGTATTCCCCATAATCTTTTAAGGATACGAGTTCTCCTTGTTTAAGTTCAAATCCATCTAAAGTAGAAAAGTTGATGTTTAGTGTTATGTGGTCACTATCTGTAAAAGTGGTAACTGTAAAACCTCCCTGTCCACCATACTTGTTTTCTATATCTGCTGTTAATATGTCCTGATTGTCATATTCTTTTAAATTTTTATTATAGTCTTCTGCAAATTCCTTATCTACGTTAACCAAATCTACCCAAGAATAATTGGTTTGAGAAGCCACTCTAAATCCTAAATCTCCAGTCTGTGTTATTTCTTCTGAAGCTTCTGGTGGAAGCACATAGGTTAGATTACCAAAATCATCGTAAACATAATAGGTGTCGTGGGCTTTGTTATTATTATTATTATTATTATTATTATTATTATTATAGGTACGCTTGAGAATAACCTGTCCCTGTTTATTTTTAAACTCTTCCGTGGTATGGTCATTCCCAGAGGTCCAATTTTCATCTTTGGTTATAGTTTTATACAATTCGTTTTGCTGAAAAAAACCATTATAAATGAGATTTGTTTTTTCCGTGTTATTATCTGGATGCTCTACTGAGAACCGTTTCACTTCTTCAACACTATTTGTAGCGTAAACAAACTTTATAGTATGACCATTACCTACTGCCCAATCTTTACCAGGTGCTGCTTGCTCAAGCACACGGTTTAGTGGTGAGGCTTCCAGTACTTTTTCGCTAAAGGGATTGATTTCTTCAACGGACAATCCAGGAAAATCATCAGGATTGCTATTGTAATATTGTGTATTAAGATTTATCATTAAATCTTCAGGAAGCTCATATCTAAGTGCATCAGAATTAGCAGAAAAAGCTCTTGCATAAGGTAAATACTCTTTTATTTGTCTACCAAAATCATCATAAGTTATAGGTGTTATAATATCTTGTTTTTGTCCACCTGCGTTGGCTGCAACACTTTGTATAGGCCTACCAAGACCGTCGAAATAAGTTATGGTTTTTATTTCGCCCTTAGCATCTAGACCATGCCCAGTCTCGGCATTGGTGGTACCATCTAATGTTTTTACTTGGAAGGTTGTATTACTTACATAATTTTCACTTGTGGTTTGTGCAAAAACTATGTTAGTCACAAAACAAAGGACTAGTGTATATATTAAATTTTTCATGGCTATCTTAATTTTGTCTGTAGTTATAGTCGTTTTTGCTTAGGATGTAATCTTCAGAATCTGTAATAAGTTTTAGCCTGTTAAAGTCATCGTACTCGTAATAAATGGTGTAGCCTCGAGGGTCTGTGACACTCGTAACTCCAATCAACGGATCGTAGGTGTAGGTACTTACAACGGCATTAGAAAGGTCTTCGTGGTTACGCAATTGCTCTAAAGCATCTCGTAACAATTGCTCTTTACAATCCGCTTCTCTGCAATGGTCATTATCATTGTTTGAGGCTGTTTTAGCAGAAGTAATTGCACTAAATAAGCTTGAGGACATACCTACATAAGTTGCATTCTCTATCTTGGCGATGGGTTGGGTGTCCTCATAACCCCAAACATAGATGATATGTGTGCCATCTGTTTTACTGACTTCTAATGGGTTGCTATAGTCGTCATAGTCGTGGAATTCTATGCGATCTTCTAAAGTATTGGTTACTGAGATATCGCTTTTTAAAGAACGTACTTTTTCTAACATAACAACATCATTATTAAGATCCAAATCCCCTTGGTTAAAATTTTTAAACTCGTTATGAATCATAGACAAACCTTCTCCATCCTTAAAATTCTCTACAGTCAATATCTCGTTAATTCTATTTTGATTAAGCATCATAGACTCTGTTGAATAGTAATATTTGGTTAAATAATGCTCTTCTCCATCATCATCTTGTAAATAAGTATGATGTTCTTCTATTTGATAATTAAGCGGGTTATAAATGAACTCTTCTCTTGTTTCTACAATTTTATTTGAAATAGGATAACCTCCTATTACTGCTTCCTCAGTACCATCGTAAAAATAATCCCTAGTTTCTTTAGATACTAATTCAACTTTGTAACTATACTCGTTATATTTTTTTGAAGGACCGACAAGTAATAATTCAGAATGTATAAATGGGGATCCAAAATCAATGAAAAGATTTGCTCGATTAAGTAACTGGCCAGTGCAAATATTATGTGTATAAACATCAGGATTAGCGTAATTATTACTATAATCATAAAAATTCTTGTACATAAATCTAGCTGCATGTGGACCAGTTCCTCCCCAACCATTTGCAAAAGCATTTTCATTAATTTCAAAATGTAAAGATTCTGCAACTAAATTTCTAATATCACCAGCAGAATCAGTATTATATGAATTAACCGTTGATTTTATAATTTTATTACTAGCATCATATATTTTTTGTGATTTTAAAAGACCCTTTAAATAATCGTTATCTTCAACATACCTAAACGGGTAAGTATAATCTTGTGGAAAGGAAGGGTGGTCTATAGCTGAAGAAAACTCATATTTTGTAACAGATTTTTGTGTTATTGGACCACTATCTATATTTTTAAATCCTCTAGTTACATTTGTTTTAAATGCAGCTACATTCTTATACCCTATAAAATTACCATGGGTAAGTTGAGCATTAAGCACATTATTATATTCAATCACTTTATATCTAATCGGGTGTTCTAATACTCCAGTTATATTTATTACAGGTTTTATATTAACTTCATATCTTCTAACCAAACTAGATTCTCCATCATAGGAACCACTAGAAAAATAAAATATTGGATCTACAGGTATAATAACACCTAAAGGCTCTGGGTAATCTAGTGGTTTACTAGGATAGTTTGTAACCGTTCCATCCATTAGAGAAGTTTGAGTAAAAGGTTCTAAAGCATAATTGAAGCTTGTTTTTACTAATGTACTATCTTTATCGACGTCTTGAGAGGATTTTAATCGCAGGCCACCTCCATGAGCCCACCAGTTTAATTTATTTCGGTTTAAAGTTTTTGAAGTTATTAATAATTCAATTCCAACTTCATAAGTATTATTGTCGTTTTCAAATGGAGGAGTTACAGGAGTAAAAATATTTCTACGAACTCTAAACCAATATTGACCAGGATCTAAAAACACATTAACTTTTCCTCTAACATTATTTCCATCTATACTAATAACCCCTATATTGTTAGGAGATCCTAATAAACCATATTCAATATAAAAACTATATGGGTTAATATATTCTTGACCATTTTGTATTTGGTACTCAATATTAATTTTTTGAGCTATATTAATGGTAATTGGACCTTGATTTGCACTTGGAACACCAACAGTATTTGCAATATGATGAAACGGCCCAGGAGAAATGCTTGTATTTAAAGTATAATTCTCAGGATTTTCAAATATTTCTTCAAAAGTTAAGAGATCATCACCTTTAAAACTATACGTATTACTTTCCCAATTAAATTTTCGTTTTCCCCCTGTTGGATATGTTATACTTTGTAAAGCTCCAGAAATAACTTCTAAATGACGTGTTTCATTATTATCACTTCTATAATACCCAAAATCATCTCGTGATGTTAAGTTATAGGCTTTCAAATTTTCTAAAGTGTTATATCCTTGAATAAAATGATCATAACTAAAAACATACTTATTTTCAAGAATTCCTGAAGTTTCTACTATTTCATTTAGAAATAATAAATCGTGTCTATGGTCGGCATTCTGTCCAAGATTACTATTATTCAATCTCATGTGAGGGTCATAATTAAGATTGTACATTTTATTGATAATCCCATTTGGCGCTAATATTGATACTTTATTTAATTGAACACCTTGATATTCTGGATGATTGCTTGATGTCTTAAATATCACTTTAGTACTGTCCCTAAAAGTAATTTGTTCTACTTTTTTTGAATCTATAGTTAGAGTATAATGCGATATTATTGAGCTTGGTTTTAATGCATTATTTATCGCTACATCACAATATGGCCCTATTCCTACACCTGTTGGCGTTGAACCAGGAATAGCAACGGAATATTGCACTAATTGACCTTTAATTTTTGGTTTTTCCTCTACATCATTATAGGAAATTGTAAGTAAGTTATGGCCATTCTTTTTTAAATCTACTTTACTTAATTTCCAAGCAGATCTAAATTTTGGTATTTGAGGTGATTTTGGAGTTAAAACTGCTTGACCATCACCTCGAGGATTACTTTGGTTTAATTCTAGTTTTTCTGTTTGTTCAACTTGATCGAAAGTATAAACAAAACCATTGGTATCGGTAACTGTAAAGCTTTTAATTACCTGATTGTAATATAGTGAAGGATCTGTTTCGTAAGCGACCTCTATTTTTAATTTTGAATCATTTCCTATAATCTTAGGAACTAAATTGGTACCTTCTTTTATAAAAATAAATCGACCAATGTTTCCAAAGAAATTGAATTGATAAATATCTCGTTGATAATCTAATGCATAATCAGTAGCCCATAGGCACCCAAAGTAATATTCTCTAATTTTATATGCATCACTATTTGTATTTATTTGATTTTCAACAGAAAAATGTTCTAGCACATTCCAATCAAAATAGTCATAAAATTGATTATGATTTATTCCTATATATTCACCCTCCATATTTAATTCATCTGGCAATCCTACAACGGATCTAGAAATCACACCTCCTGTATCTAATGCCCAGCCCTTACCAACCCAACCTGATTGCTCATCAACACGAATGCCACTTACTTGATATTGCAAAGCTAGATTATAGTTCAAACCATGTATGTTTTTGCTAAACAGTGGAATATCAATGTTAGGCTGCCCAGTATAATGGTTTAAAGACACTTCTTCAAACTTCATGAGCTGTGCAACCGTTGGAGATGGACTTGTGATCTGTGGAAGAGTAAAAGCATTCTTAATATTATCTTGAGCATTAAGTATAATTGGTATAAAAGCCATAATAAAGAAACAAGTAAAAAGCTTGGAGTCATTGTTGAAATTGGAAATAAAATTTTTCATGTTTTCTTAGTTTTATGGTATTAAATTATTTTTTATCTAGGATTTTTTTCAAATGAGGTTTCATTTGAGACGATGAATAAAGATCCAGACATCAATTAAATTATGAAGATTTTTAGAAAAAAAAAAAAAAAAAAAAAAAAAAAAAAAAAAAAAAAAAAAAAATTTTTATAAAAAATTTTTTTTTACATAAAAAATAAAAAAAATATTAAAAATTAAAAGAAAAAATATTATATATAAATTTAAATTTTTAATAAAATTTTTTTATTTTTTTCCATA
>Ga0193951_1000027_pt1 | contig 61178 bp, 58 predicted proteins | sample BB_2_MG_FD_140370 | JGI IMG/M metagenome (GOLD analysis project Ga0193951, IMG submission 140370) | Microbial mat bacterial communities from the Broadkill River, Lewes, Delaware, United States - BB_2_MG | ecosystem: Environmental > Aquatic > Freshwater > River > Microbial mats | place: USA...
CGACTTAGGTCGTCTTTATTATTTATATCAAGATATTAAATTACCCAAATTAGTATCTTGATATAAATAATAAATTTGGAATACCTATGAATAAATTCAAACTAATACTAATTGTCTTATTAGCCCTTATCCTAACAGCTTGTTTTCCTAGTAATAACTCTGCTAAAAAAGAAATTTTATTGCAAGGTTATACGATGGGAACTACATACAATATTAAAGTTGTAGCGACAGCCGCTGAGGTAGAAAGTTTAGGCTTACATAAACAAATTGATACATTGCTCGAGCAAGTGAATCAGGAAATGTCGACTTATATTCCTAATTCGGAATTATCTCGCTTTAATGCTCTTCAGTCACTGGAACCTGTTGAAGTATCACCTGGTTTTAAACGAGTCTTAGCGGAATCTATTCGTTTAGGTGAGTTAAGTGGTGGTAAATTAGATATTACCGTTGGTCCTTTGGTTAACTTATGGGGGTTTGGACCTGGGCATAGACCAGAAAAAGTACCAAGTGATGAGTTACTAGCCAATACACGGTTACGTGTTGGGTTAAAGAACCTTCATTTGAATGGCAATAAATTATCAAAAGATATTCCTAACTTGTATGTTGATTTGTCTACTACGGCTAAGGGCTATGGGGTCGATGTAGTCGCAGAGTTAATTGAAGCTAATGGTATCCATAACTATTTAGTCGAAATAGGCGGAGAACTTCGTGTAAAAGGTTTTAAGCATACTGGTGAGCTGTGGGCAATTGCGATAGAAAGACCTATTTTTGATCCTTTAGGTGATCATAGAGCGGCTCAGCAAGTAATTATCCCTAAAGATAATGCTGTTGCTACAGCAGGCGACTATCGTATTTACTTCGAAGAAGATGGACAACGCTTTTCTCATATTATTGATCCTGATACTGGGAAGCCGATTAATCACAACCTTGTGTCAGTCACCGTTATTGCTCCATTATCCATGACCGCGGACGGTTTATCTACTACCATGATGGTGATGGGCGCTGAAGAAGGAATGAAGTTTGCGACTGAAAATGATATCGCAGCATTGTTCATTTCTAAAGCTGAAAATGGCTTTCATGAAGAATTTACGGTAAAATTTAAGCAATACTTGAAATAATACTTACCGTGTGTCGGTCTTAATTAATAACATAGATACGCATTAAACTTATTTTCCAATGGCTTTTGTCCTGAGCCCTGATCATTAATTATTTAATTGAGAGCATAACATTATGATGATTTTTATTATTACCTTTGGTTTTTTCCTAGTTGTCGGCGTAGCTATGGCAGTGGGTTATATTTTTCAAAATAAAACGTTAGCGGGTAGTTGTGGTGGTTTAGCAAGCGTCGGTATTGAAAAAGATTGTAATTGTGAAAATCCATGTGAAAAACGTCAAGCGCGTGAGCGTAAATCAGCGCTTGAAGAAAACTTGAACAATAGAATAGATGTTACAAATCTCTAGTGATTTGAGACTATAGACTTATTAAGGATAGTACCATTGCTATCCTTTTTTGTTTAATAGGTTTATTTAATAGATTTTTTACTGAACGCTAACTTAATCAAGTCATATAAAAATATCAGTATTGTTAATTTTTAGCGGCTAGTTCATAAAACTTTTTATTTTTTGAATGATCCCTAAACTATCTAAGCCTAACTCTTGATGAACTTCTTCTTGCGTACCATGCTTAATAAATTGATCAGGAATACCTATATTTAATACTTTTATTGCGATACCTTGCGATAAAATATATTCATTTACTGCTGAGCCTGCACCACCCGCTATTGCATTATCTTCAATAGTTACTAGGGTACTATGGGTTTTAGCTAATTGATTAATCATGTTATTATCAAGTGGCTTAATGAAGCGCATATCTATAAGGGTTGCGCCAAGTGTTATAGCGGCTTTATTTGCTTCAATTAGCATGGTACCAAAGCTTAAAATCGCGATATTATTATTGCTTTCGTTTGGCGATATTATTTGTTTGGCTTTACCTATCTCTATCACTTCATCAATATGTGGTAATTCTTCACCAGTACCACTGCCGCGTGGATAACGAACAACGGTGGGAGTGTTTGATTTATGCCCTGTATTTAACATTAATTGGCATTCACGTTCATTAGCTGGTGCCATAATTACAAGGTTTGGAATACAACGTAAAAAGCTTAAATCAAATGAACCTTGATGTGTAGCACCATCTGCACCCACAATACCCGCGCGATCAACAGCAAACATTACTGGTAAGTTTTGAATGGCAACATCGTGAATAAGTTGATCGTAACCACGTTGTAAAAAGCTTGAATAAATTGCAACAACAGGGTGCTGATCACCAATTGCTAATCCAGCTGCGAACGTGACAGCATGCTGTTCAGCAATGGCGACATCGTAATATTGATCAGGAAAGCGTTGACTAAATTCAACCATACCCGACCCTTCACGCATCGCGGGGGTAATTGCGACTAACTTTTTATCTACAGCCGCTGTTTTACAGAGCCAATCACCAAATATTTGAGAGTAAGTTGGCAATGAAGGTTTAGATTTAGGTAAATGTGCATCACTAGGATTAAATTTTGGAACAGCATGATATTTTATTGGATCTTGCTCTGCAGCTTGAAAACCTTTACCTTTTTTAGTCGCAATATGTAGCAGTTGTGGCCCTTTAAGGCTACGCATATTTTTAATTGTATCGACTAAACCATTAACATCATGACCATCAATTGGACCAATATAATTAAAGCCAAGTTCTTCAAAGAAAGTGCTAGGAACAACCATACCTTTCAGGTGTTCTTCTGCTCTGCTAGCCAATTCTTTAATTGGAGGAATGTTATTTAATAAACGCTTACCACCTTCTCTAATACCTGTATACAAACTACCTGATAGCATTTTGGCGAAGTGATTATTTAATGCACCAACATTTTCTGAAATAGACATTTCGTTATCATTTAAAATGATCAACATGTCTTTTTTAATATCACCAGCGTGATTTAATGCCTCAAAGGCCATTCCTGCAGTCATTGCACCATCACCAATAACGGCAACAGTTTTTCTATTTAATCCTTCTTTTTCTGCGGCAACTGATAAACCTAAGGCAGCAGAAATTGAAGTGCTTGAATGACCAACACTTAAAGTATCGTATTCACTTTCTTCACGCCAAGGAAAAGGGTGTAATCCGTCTTTTTGTCTAATAGTATGCAGTTGATCGCGACGACCAGTAAGAATTTTATGTGGGTATGCTTGGTGTCCAACATCCCAAATAAGGTGATCAAAAGGCGTATTGTAGACATAATGCAATGCAACAGTCAGTTCAATAGTACCTAACCCTGAAGCGAAGTGGCCACTGCTTTTACTTACTGAATTTAATAGGAATTTACGCAGCTCATTACTTATTCGCGGTAATTTATCTTGAGAATAATTTCGCAAATCTTTTGGTGAGTTGATTTGGGTAAGTAATGGATAGTCAGCAAGGTTTGTGGTCATAGTTGTTCTATAGTTGTTTTTATTTTTAGCTACTTAATGGCTACGTTTAATGATAAAGGTGGCAAAATCAGCTAAGGATTGTGTATTGTAAGGCAAACTGGCTAAAGCTTGAAGTGCTTGTTGAAATAAGTTTTCAGCTTTTTCTTGAGCACCTTCTAAGCCAAGTAGGGCTGGGTAAGTGCTTTTATTTAACGCAATGTCCGAACCGCAAGGTTTCCCAAGCTGTTCTTGGGTTGATATTATATCAATAATATCATCTCTGACTTGATATGCGAGACCAATAAATTTTGCATACGCTTTTAGTGATTCTTTTTCTGATTGTGATATTTTGGGGCTACATTCGGCTACCATTGCAACAGAAGCTTCCAGTAAGGCACCCGTTTTCAATGAATGTAAAGTTTCCAGTTGTTCTAAGGTTATCATTTTATCAGTTGCGGCTAAATCAAGTGCTTGGCCTCCGCACATACCTTGATAACCAGCGGCCGTTATTAGTTGCTGAATTAGCTTAACTTGCTTAGGTTTAACTGCTTCTGAAAAATCGTGGTTGGCAATAATATCAAAAGCAAGAGTTTGTAAGCTATCACCAGCAAGAATTCCTGTTGCTTCATCAAAAGCCTTGTGACAGGTTGGTTGACCACGCCTTAAGTCATCATCATCCATCGCGGGTAAGTCATCATGTACTAAAGAATAAGCATGTATACATTCTATTGCGCCAGCTATTCCATCAACGTCTTTTAAATCTAGGTCTAATGCTTGTCCTGTAATATAAGCTAAATAAGGACGTATGCGCTTGCCACCTATCAATAGCCCATATCGCATTGCTTGATGAAGTTTCTTATCGTTAACAGTTAAACTCGCAAGTTTCTGCTCTAAAAATTGGTCGATACGTTGTTGAAAAACATCATGATTGGCTAAACTACTCACGAAAGATCACCGGATAATTGCTCATTGTCAGTTAACGCAAAATCTTGGAGTTGTTGTTCTCCGTTTTGCTCGAGTAAAATTTTTACTTTTTGCTCTGCTGTTTGTAGCTTATTTTGGCTTAGTTTACTTAATGTTAAACCACGCTCAAAAAGTGCCATTGATTCTTCTAAGTCTAAATTCCCTTGCTCTAAATTTTGTACTATCGTGTCCAATTCGCTAAGAGATTCTTCAAAACTTAGGTTTTCTAATTTTTTTTTGGCCATATTTTATATTCTCTTTATGCCTTAGATGCTTTCAACTCTAGGCGCAAACTTACCTTAGCTAAGCACAATGGTCAATGTAGTGCTCATATATTTCAGCGTATATTGTGATTATTTAACGATTAAGTTATTGACTATTAGGGCGATAACTTAATATATAAAGGGATAAGTAATGGCGAATAGCTTTATCATAATGTACTATTATTTTATTAGATCAAATTAGTTTTTATAGCTTTAGGAGTTTTTCTGTGGATTTAGCAACCTTAATCGGTATCCTTGGTGCCATTGCTTTTCTCGTTATGGCGATGGTTTTGTCTGGCGATATTACGATGTTCGCTGATACCCAATCAGTACTAATTGTTTTTGGTGGTTCACTATTTATCGTGTTATCTAATTACAGTATAGCTCAGTTTTTTGGTATAGGAAAAATTATAGCTAAAGCGTTTATATTTAAATTAGAAAAGCCCGAAGAATTAATAGAAAAAGCCGTTGATATGGCTGATGCTGCACGTAAAGGTGGATTCCTCGCCTTAGAAGAAGCAGAGATAACCAATAATTTTATGCAAAAAGGCGTTGACATGCTTGTTGATGGTCATGATGCCGATGTAGTGCGGGCGACCTTACAAAAAGATATTAACCTAACGACAGAGCGCCATGAAAAAGGTGCTGGTATGTTAACGGCTTTAGCTGATGTTGCACCTGCTATGGGGATGATTGGTACACTTATTGGACTCGTTGCTATGTTGGCTAATATGGATGATCCTAAATCTATTGGCCCAGCTATGGCGGTTGCTTTGTTAACGACACTTTATGGTGCCTTCTTAGCAAATGTTATTGCTATTCCGTTAGCGACTAAATTAAAACTGCGCATGGAGGAAGAAAAAATGAATCAAGAGTTAATTCTTGATGCCGTGCTTGGAATCCAAGATGGGCAAAACCCGCGAGTCATTGAAGGTTTATTGAAAAACTATCTGGCTGAAGGTAAGCGTCAAACGAATACTACTGATGATGAATAACAATCGATTTATTAATAGGGAGGACTTATGACTGAGCAAAAGTGTAAATGTCCGCCACCTGGGCTACCTGCATGGATGGGAACATTCGCCGATCTTATGTCGTTGTTAATGTGTTTCTTTGTTCTATTGTTATCTTTTTCTGAAATGGATGTACTAAAGTTTAAACAAATTGCCGGATCAATGAAATTTGCTTTTGGGGTACAAAATAAAATTGAAGCAAAAGATATTCCGAAAGGGACAAGTATTATTGCTCAGGAGTTTAGACCTGGTAAACCGGAGCCAACACCAATAGAAGTTATTCAGCAGCAAACCATGGAAATAACTCAGCAAATGTTGGAGTTTGAAGCGGGAGAAGAAAACTCGGCTGGTGGACGTCAAGAGCAACGTGGTAGCGAACGAGGCGGAAAATCACAGAGTACTGATGATGCCTTATCTGAACAAGCGTTACAAAAAGCACAAGAGCAAATAGAGCAGGCAGCACAAGATCAAGTTAATGAATTGGTCAAAAAAATAGCTGATAAACTTGAAGAGCAAATTGAAGATGGTGCTATTGAATTAGAGTCACTAGGACAACAAGTTATTATCCGTATTCGAGAGAACGGCTCATTTCCATCAGGCTCTGCTTTTTTACAGCCTAAATTCAAACCTATTATTAGACAAATAGGTGAGTTGTTGAATACAATTCCAGGTGAAATTATGATTTCAGGGAATACTGATAACCGTGGAATAGATTCAGAGTTATTTGACTCAAACTGGGATTTATCTAGTAAAAGAGCGGTTGCTATTGCACATGAAATAATTAAAGTACCAGGGTTTAATCAAACACGTTTAGTTGTTGCAGGGCACGCAGACACACGTCCATTAGTACCAAATACTAACCCATTGAATCGTCGACGAAATCGCCGTGTTGAAATTGCCATTAATCAAGGTAAGCCAAAAGAGAGCGAACCTATTCAAGTACTACAATAAAAATTAAGGTATAACCTTAGTTATGTTGAAAAGCTGTCATCGTAATGAGGACAGCTTTTTTGTTGGCACTCAATATTGCCTTAACTCGCATTTTGAGGTGGTTTGGGTATATAATGCGCGCCATTATTCTTATTGTTATATTTATTAGGCCAACATCGATGAAATTTATCGTAAAGCTGCAAGCTGAAATCACCATTAAATCTCGCCCTGTTCGTAAGCGTTTTACCAAGATCTTAGAATCGAATATTAAAAATGTTTTACGCCGCATTGATGAAAAAGTTACCACGCGGATGAACTGGGATAACATCGAAGTAAATACTAAAGATAATAGTTCTGAAAACCGTGAACGTTTAGTGGAAGCACTTAAGTGTATTCCAGGTGTACCGATGTTTTTAGAAGTTCAGCAGTCAGAATTTATTGATGTTCATGATATTTATGAAAAAACTTTAGCCATTCATGCTAAGACGATTGAAAATAAAACTTTCTGTGTTCGTGTAAAGCGTACGGGTACACATGACTTTAATTCACTGAAAGTAGAGCAATATGTTGGTGGTGGTTTAAATCAGTCAGTAGAAAGTTCAAAAGTTAAACTGACTAAACCTGATGTCACTATTCGTTTAGAAATAAAAAACAAAGATTTATTTATTGTTACCCAACGTCATAAAGCGCTAGGTGGTTTTCCTATCGCAACCCAAGAAGACGTTTTGTCTTTAATGTCTGGTGGTTTTGATTCAGGGGTTGCTAGTTATCAAATGATTAAAAAAGGGGCTAGAACTCATTATTGTTTCTTTAATTTAGGTGGCTCTGCTCATGAAGTAGGGGTGAAGCAAGTTAGCTATTATTTATGGAATAAGTTTGGTGCGTCTCACAAGATTAAATTTTTTGCTGTTGACTTTGAACCTGTTGTGGCTGAAATATTAGAAAAAGTTGAAAACAGTCAAATGGGCGTAATACTTAAACGTATGATGATGCGTGCCGCGAGTAAAATAGCTGCAAAAGGTAAAATTCAAGCGCTAGTGACGGGCGAAAGTTTAGGGCAAGTGTCTAGTCAAACACTCACTAACTTAAACGTTATTAATCGAGTAACAGACACACTTATTTTACGTCCATTAGCTGCTTATGATAAACAAGATATTATTGATATAGCTCGTGATATTGGTACAGAAGATTTTGCGAAAACTATACCTGAGTATTGCGGTGTTATTTCAAAGAAACCGACAGTAAAAGCGGTATTATCTAAAGTTGAAGAAGAAGAAGGTCATTTTGATTTTGATATTCTGGATAAAGTTATTAGCGAGACCCGTGTTTTTGATATTCGTGATATTGGTAAAGAGACCGAAGAAGAAATTCACGCAGTTGACCTAGTAGAGAATATTCCAGACAATGCTGTTGTGGTTGATATTCGTAGTCCAGAAGAAGAAGAAGATAAGCCATTAAGCTTAGATAATGTTGAAGTTAAACATATCCCTTTTTATAAACTTGCCACTCAGTTTGGTGATTTAGATATGAGTAAAGATTACCTACTTTACTGTGATCACGGGGTCATGAGTAAGCTACAAGCTCTTTACCTGATTGATAACGGTTTCAGTAACGTAAAGGTATATCGTCCGTAAAAGCAAGTTTAGTTCTTAAATTAGCGTATTAGGTCAGCACCTTAACTTAGCGCGCTAACCGCTTGCCACATTTTAGTATTTTCTGGTGTGGCAAGTTTGTGTTTTATACCTAAGCGATGTATATAGCCATTAATGTAATCTATTTCACTCGTACGTTTTTCGGTAATATCACAACGCATAGAAGAGCTATTTTTAGCGGTTGCTTGTGCTACATTTTTCACTATTATTTTAAGATCTGCTAAATCTAAATTCACCTTTTCAGCATCAGCTACAGCCACTACTTCTTCTAGTAATATTAAAATTGTTGATGAATATTCAGCATTATTTATTTCACCGTTACTGATATCGTTTATTGCAGTTAATGGATTAATAACACAATTGATTGCTAGCTTTAACCATTGTTTTTTATTGATTTCTTGATGAAATGTTACTTGAGGTAGGGCGGTATTTAATAATTTTGTCAGTGATTCTTGCTGTGCTAAGTTCGGCACACCTGAAAGTAAACCAATATCTGTTGAACCAACTCCGGTATGTGTCACAGTAAAAGGCGCTGAGCGCAAACAACCATGTGTTGTGAGTAATGCGTAAATATTCTGGTGCTTGATTATATTTTGCGATAGTTCTGACAAGGTTCCCATACCATTATGAGCAAGTACAATAGTAATATTACTTTTTAATTTATTTGCAATATTATCCAGTGCTAACGATATTTGAAAAGCTTTTACGCAAAAAATAATGAGATCAGCTTGCTCAATATCCTCAGTTTGCGCGTAATTAATTTTACCCTGATGTACTAAACCATTATGATCAGTAAAAGAATATTGATCATAGGACATGGTTATTTGATTTGTTGATGTCTTATTAGACCGCGGCTTAGCTGAAGGAGAAGTTGAATCGGTTCTCTTCGAGGGTAACAAATGCAGCCGTGCTTCATTATAATCACCGTGGTTATTTATCAGCTGTAAAATATGATGATACCAAAGTAAGCCTATCGCGCCTTGCCCAACAATAATAATATTTTTCAACTAAATGTTACCTTTGAAGCTTGTTGTTTTTTATTCTCTGAATCATAAATGATTTATATCGAAAATAAGCAATTTTAAACAGTATGTATAAAATGATCCCTGCTATATCAGCAAAAAAATCACTAAACTCACCATTACGAAACCCTAAATAATATTGCCCTAGCTCACTGAGCCCAGCATAGCAAGATAGCGTAAAAAAAGTAGTTAATAATGATAGCTTTATTACTGAAATCGCTAACCAGCTTAAAACGAAAAAGCTAATAAAATGACCAATAGTATCTATTTGCGGAGAGCGAAATATTATTCTTGTTAGGGCATCAGGTAGTAATAATTCATGAGAAAAAAATAGGGCTATCCCACAGCAGAAAACGAAGATAAAAAAAGTTAGGTGATGTCGTACTTTCACAAGGTATACATTTTAAAAAAATAAGACCTTAATATTACCATGTCCTCAGCGTTTGTGGATGAAAAATTCTCGTGAGGTCTGCTTGTTTGGCTTTTTTTGCTAGGTATAATAGGGACAATAATAATTTAATTGAAAGAGAATAATTATGCCATCAATGGATATTGTTTCTGAGACTGATTTAGAAGAAGTACGTAATGCGGTAGATAATGCCAATCGAGAAATATCAACTCGCTTTGATTTTCGTGGTGTAGATGCAAGTTTTGAATGGAAAAAACCTGTAGTAACAGTAAAGTCTGAAAGTGATTTTCAACTAAAACAACTTTGTGACATGTTACGTAGTCAATTAACTAAGCGTAATGTTGACGCTAAAGCGATGACAATAGGAGCTGCTTCTGCAACAGGTAAAAATTGGAGCCAGCAAGTAACCTTTAAAGAAGGAATTGAACAAGACGTAGCCAAAAAAGTTGTTAAGCTTATTAAAGGAGAAAAATTTAAAGTACAAGCGGCCATTCAAGGTGAGCAAGTTCGCGTTACAGGAAAGAAACGTGATGACTTACAAGCGGTAATGCGTTTTGTGCGAGAAGCTGATTTAGAGCAATCTTTTCAGTTTACTAACTTTAAAGATTAATTTCCATATAGATTTTAATTTTAGCTTATCGAGTTTCTGTCATTCGTTGTAGTGGCTCAAACTCGATATAGCATTGCTAGTTTCTGTGTTTGAGTCAAACCTTACTACAGTAATATCATCTAGGCGTTGCCCACCTTTATCACCTTATCGAACTAGTGTCATTTTACATCAATTATTTACCCAAACGGCTCTGTTTTATATCAGCTTCATTAATTAAGTGAGCAATTTTATATGTAGAAAAAATTGCCAAATATAAGGAATTTATTTAATAACTAGTTGTTCTAATTATTAAATAACGATGTGGTTGGTGGTTTTAGCAAGTAGAAATGCTCACATAGCTAGTGAGATTGGCATTAGCACTACAGAAATCTTTTAAAATAGGCAGTTTAGTCAATATTTCAGTGTATCTAATTCAATAAAAATTAGGGCGTGGTTATTTATACTGGCCTACGCTTCAGTTCTTTACTAAACTAATTATAGTTTTGATTTTTTAAGTTAATCTCAGATATGGAGACTAGCCTTTTGGGGAAGTCATCATGTCTATGTGAATTTAAACCATAAAAATATTAAACAGAGGTTATATATGTCTTATGTAGATGGTTTTGTAGCTGCAGTCCCAACAGAAAATAAAGAAAAATATATTGAACATGCTAAGTTATCTGCGGTTGTTTTTAAAGATCACGGTGCACTGAAAGTCACTGAAACTTGGGGGGATAATGTTCCTGATGGCGATATAACATCCTTCCCTATGGCTGTTCATTGCGGCAACAATGAAACGGTAGTATTTTCATCTGTATTATGGCCGACGAAGGAAGTACGTGATGCTGGTTGGGAAGCCATTATGGAAGATCCTAGGATGGATCCAGAGCAAAATCCAATGCCTTTTGATGGCAAGCGTTTAATATACGGTGGCTTCGAAGTTATTATAGAGGAGTAGTTGCGAGTGCCATTTAATTAACAAGGAACATAAAAAGCCAATAATCTGGCTGGCTTTGAACTTGAAGTGGCTCGTTAAAAGGTCTTTGGAATCTACTAGATAAAGTTTGAGTTATGCCACCTTAGTTAAATGTTGAAGGCTTGTAACTCGAACTTTACCTATGAGTTAAATTGTTATTTAATCGTGATCATGCCCACAGCTTTCACCTTCGCCATGAATATGGCCGTGCGCAAGCTCTTCTTCAGTTGCTTCTCGTACTTCTAAAATATCGACTTCAAAGCTCAAATCAATACCAGCTAATGGATGGTTACCATCAACAGTTACTTCATCGTCTGTAACATCGATTACAATAACTGTTTGCTCACCATCATCAGTACTAGCACGCAGTTGAGTACCCAGTGTTAAATCTTCAACGCCTTGCAGTAATTCTTTTGGTACTGTTTGTACATAGTCGTCATGACGTTCACCGTAAGCTTTATCTGCGCTTACATCAACTTTAAATTGATCACCAACTTGATGACCGATTAATGCCTCTTCAAGGCCTTCAATCAGATAACCTGAGCCTTGAATAATAGTCATAGGTTTATCATCATAAGAGCTGTCGATTAATGAACCTTCGCTGTCTGATACTGCGTAGTGCATTACGACTACTGAATTGTTGGTAATTTTCATATATTGTCCAATGTTAAAACTGAGTTTAAAGTTAAGTTTAGACGTTAAGAGATTAAGTTAACGTTTTAAGTATGATTTTTCTATTCCTCAACCGTTAACGAATAAGGTAATGTTTCAACTGCTACCTTAGCGTCAGGTTGTGATTTTATTCTTAATTGAGTTGAGCTATCAACATCATGCCCTAATACAGCTTGGATATAGCATGTACCATCATCAGCTTGATATGTAGATAATACATCACCAGCTTTACGCCAGTTTTCGCCTAATTGTTTTTCAATTATATCATCATTTTGTACTGGCTGATTCAGAAGAGTAGTTAATGAAAACAGGGCTTTTTTATTCTTACCTAAATATTGCATACGAGCGACAGTTTCTTGGCCTAAATAGCAGCCTTTAGTAAAACTGATACCGTGAATAGCTTGTAGGTTAAGCATTTGAGGAACGTATTCACCGCTGCTTTGATGAGATAACTGAACAAAACCTTCACTGATTTCGAGTAAATTCCAGATATTATTAGAGTAAACAGGTAAATTGATGCCTTGTATAATATTTTCTAATCTGGAGGTTGAATCAATTAATAAGTAACGAGTTATTCTGCCTGAAATATAAACCAGTGTTGTAGAGTCTGACTGTACTACGGGGTTTAAACTATCAGGGATACGTGAAAAATTATTTTTTAATATAGTTTCAGCGTCATCACCTATTAATGCAAAAATCGCTAAGTCATCAGCTTTTAAAATATCAACCTTGGCAAAAACACCAAACTTTTTTAGTTCTGCCATTGATGACTCAATACTCGATTCAGGCTGAATTAATAAGTGTGCGTCGTTTCTATTTAATAAGCGAAAAACACTGAATGTTTTGCCTTTAGCATCGCAATGTGCACCAACAAGTAAGCTATGTTCTGTACTTATGGTTACGTCACAAGTGACTTGTCCCTGCAAATACTTGCTCTTTTCTTCACCCGTTAATGCAATAGCACTATAATGATTTAGTGAAACTAAATAAGTGTCGGGTAATTGCTCTAGAGTAGGGGAGTTTGCTTCAAGGTTTATTGACATAAGAAAAGCCTATGCTGTGGTTAATAAAAGATAAATAAGGGTGAAAGAGCAATAAATCAAGTTTAGTTGCAAAAAACACACAATTTATTGGCGGTAAAACAGCTGTTATTGTTACAATGTATTCTACTAAACAACACGTTAAAGCAAAACGGTTAATCCTTAGAACATCACTTTAGGTAAATTACTATGCCAACATCAATAAGCTCTCTAGAAAAAAATCCTCAACCTATAGTCAATAAAGCAAGACTAAGATGGGCTTGTCGTCGTGGTATGCTAGAGCTAGATGTACTATTTATACCGTTTGTTGATGAAGCTTATGATAATTTAACATCGAAACAACAATACGTTTTTGAACGTTTACTGACCGAGCAAGATCCAGATCTATTCGCTTGGTTTATGGGGCATAAGGCTTGTGAAGACCAAGAACTTAACACCATGGTGCAACTTATTCTCAACCGCGTTAAAGTATAATATATGCGTTAGAAGTTCACGTTATCAGCCTATGTTATACGTGGGAGGATTTGTTGCGATACTTCTGTTACCCGTATTATTGTTTACTTATGCTTATCATCTTGCATTAGTTGTTATTGTACTTACGTTATTTTTATTTGGCTTTTGGCTATCAAGTAAATCAGTTCAATGTGTTACGGGTGTAAACTTTGAGTTAAGTAAAGAGGGGATTTGTTCTCTTAAAGGGAATGACTATCAACTATCAAAAAGTAGCCGCTTTAGTTTTTTGGGCTGTTGGTTAATTTTACAGCCCATCACTACAGTGAGTTTAATGCTTGATGATAAGGTAAGTAAAAATAAAGCTCTTTTTATTTACCGTGATAGTCTAAGTGAACAAGATTTTTCTCGATTAGTCACTGTTATTACTCAATTAAATCGTCAACCTTAGGCACTACACTTTTAATTGAGTTTAATTTAGTTGTCAGTATCGTTGGTTTTGCATCAGGTAAGGTGTCCGGATAATCTAAGGTATAGTGTAGACCTCGGCTTTCTTTTCTTTTCAGCGCACAGTGAATAATCAACTCAGCTACTTGTACTAAATTTCTCAATTCGAGTAAATTATTACTAACTTTAAAGTTTCGATAATAGTCTTGAATTTCTTGTTGTAATAATTCTACGCGATGCAAGGCTCGTTCAAGTCTTTTAGTGGTTCTAACAATACCAACATAATCCCACATAAATAGGCGTAGTTCATGCCAATTATGTTGAATAACAACTTCTTCATCAGAGTCTGTTACTCGACTTTCATCCCAAGGTGGTAAGTCAATAAAAGAGTTGCTATGGGTTAACGAACCGCTAATTTCTAAAGCGGCGGCTCGTGCATAAACTAGGCACTCTAGTAATGAATTACTCGCTAGACGATTCGCGCCATGCAAGCCAGTATAAGACATCTCTCCAATAGCATAAAGTTGAGGAACGTCAGTTCTACCATGCTGATCTATCATGACGCCACCACAGGTATAATGTGCTGCGGGTACAATAGGGATTGGCTGTTTAGTGATATCAATACCTAAATCTTTGGTACGTTGATAAATAGTAGGGAAATGTTGTTTAATAAATTCAGCAGGTTTATGACTTATATCTAGGTACATGCAGTCAACACCTAAACGTTTCATTTCAAAATCTATCGCTCGGGCGACAATATCCCTAGGTGCTAATTCTGCTCGCTCATCAAAAGCCGGCATAAAGCGACTACCATCAGGTCGTCTTAGTTTAGCTCCTTCGCCACGTAACGCTTCTGTTAACAAAAAGGTTCCAGCATCAGGATGAAATAAACAAGTAGGATGGAATTGATTAAATTCCATGTTTGCTACACGACAGCCCGCTCGCCATGCCATTGCAATTCCATCACCGCTTGCAATATCAGGATTAGAGGTATATTGATAAACTTTACTTGCGCCGCCTGTTGCTAAAATAGTTTTTTGAGCATAAATACTTTCAACTTTTTCTGTATTTCTATTCCAGATATAAGCGCCAATACACTGTTTTTTATCATCGGCTTGTTTAGAGTCGGCCTTATGATCACAAATAAGATCAATTGCATTGTAACGTTCAAAAATACGAATACGCGAATGCTGTTTAACTCGCTCTGATAAAGTTGTTTGAATAACTTTACCCGTAGCATCTGCGGCATGAAGGATACGGCGGTGACTATGACCACCTTCTCTTGTTAGATGGTATTTAGCTTCGCCTTGAGTGTCATCTTCTTTATCAAAATTAACACCTTGCTCAATGAGCCAATCAAGGCATGCTTTTGCACTTTCCGCTGTATATCGCACCGCACTTTCATCACATATGCCAGCACCGGCAACGAGAGTGTCTGAAATATGATCTTCAATACTATCATTTTCATCAAAAACGGCTGCCACACCACCTTGAGCATAATAAGTCGATCCTTCATTTAATGGACCTTTGCTCAAAATAACGACATCTGCATTTTTTGCTAAATGTAAGGCAAGTGTTAAACCAGCAGCGCCGCTGCCAATAATTAAAACGTCACAATTGTTTTGTTGATTCATATATACGAATGTTAAGTAAAATCAGTTATTATAGTACGATATTAACGTTAATTAGCGTTTGATAATAGAGCTAGCAAGTATGAATTGAGACTAAAATAGAAATAAATGAAATTAAATAGAACTTTTTCTAGAACCCGTAGTCTTAATTTATGCGTTTGTTATGAGCCAAATGTGTAAAATGATTTTTTACTCTGAATTTTTTGTAGAGTATATTTAGGAGAAATGGCTCAAATGAGCGAACAGAACGTCGACCAAGCATTGGTTGAGCGGGTTCAGCAAGGGGATAAAAACGCCTTCAACCTGTTAGTAACGAAATATCAGCATAAAGTGTCTAACTTAGTGTCGCGCTATGTAAGTAATCACAGTGATGTGCCAGATATCGTACAAGAAGCTTTTATTAAAGCGTATCGAGCCTTACCTAATTTTAGAGGGGAAAGTGCATTCTATACTTGGCTATATCGAATTGCAGTGAACTGTGCAAAAAATCATAGTGTCGCTTTAGGTCGAAAACCACCAAGTAATGATGTTGAAATAGAAGATGCTGAGTTTTATGATGGAGGGGAAGCGCTAAGAGAAAATGCTTCACCTGAAAAAGTATTACTTACTGAAGAAATTAAAAAGGTGATTTTCGATACAATAGCGCAACTACCTGATGACTTGAGAATGGCAATAAATTTTCGAGAGATTGAAGGATTAAGTTACGAAGAAATAGCAACCATTATGGAGTGCCCTGTTGGTACAGTGCGTTCGCGAATTTTTAGAGCACGTGATGTGATAGATAAAAAAATCACACCATTACTAAAAAGTTAACTTGCGTAATAATGGCTAGTTAAACGAAAGTTTATCAATTTTAACACCAATTTAGGTGTGAATTAAAAGGTTAAAGTATGAGTGAAAGTAAGTTTGAGACAATATCATCTATAGTTGATAACTATCGTGTTCCTGAGCAAGAGTCTGAACAGACTATTGACGAAATGCTCAAGGATGAAAACTTAGCAAACACCTGGGAGAACTATCATTTAATCGGTGATGTAATGCGCAATGAAGTACCAGCAGCATTACAGTTAGATTTATCGGCACAAATAGCATCAGCAATTGCAGATGAACCAACAGTATTAGCGCCTAATACTTCCAATAATAATGCAGCTACCGGATTTAAAGCTAAAGTTATCCAGCTGATAAAACCTGCAGGACAATTCGCTATTGCAGCCTCGGCAGCAGGATTAATGATTATTGGAGTACAGCAAAATACCGCGGATACCAATGAAGTTATTATGCCAAGTCAAATAGTACAAACTAAACCGTTAGGTGGATTTGCTAACCCAGTAAGCTTTAATTATCAGCAAAATACCAAGTCACAACAGCAGGCTGAACTTGAGCAAAGAATTGAGCAACAAAGACGTTTTCAAGCTTTATTATCAGATCATGAGCAACAAATTAAGTTGAGTGAAGTTAGAAAAACAGATAAGAAGGAAAGTCTTACTGAGATGGACAAAGAATTAGAAAAATCTCAATAGAAAGCAAACCTTTGATCTCCCCCTATATGAAACGTGAGTAACTTAAGTATAATGAGTTATTCACTTTTTACTGTCTAAACCACGAGAAAATATGAAATTACTAACATCATTCTCCTTTATCTGCATTTTTATCACCAGTTTATTTGTTAGTTTTTCAGCTGTGTCTGCCGATGAAGAACAAGCAAAGTTACTCCTAGAGCGACTTTCTCAATCGTTACGTCAACTAAATTTTAACACTTCGTTTGTTGTCGTTAAAAATAACCAAGCAGAGCCTTATCATTGGTTGCATGGTCTTGCCGAAAATAAAACGGCTGAACAAGGCGACAATAATAAATATGTTGAGCTTGAAATTTTAGCTTTATTAAATGGCCCACGTCGCGATATTCTACGTATTAATAATATCGTTAGTTATAATGAACCAGAATATGCGCCATACTCTATTGACTCTTCACAAATTAGTGGTCCAATTCCTGCTGTTTTTAGCCAAGATATAAGTATTTTAGAAGAAAACTATCATTTGGTTTTAGTGGGCAAAAATAGGGTGCTAGGTAGGGCAGCACAGTTAGTTCGTATTGTACCAAAAGATTCGCATCGTTTTGGGTACTGGCTTTGGTTAGATCAACAAAGTGGCTTGCTATTAAAGTTAGCAATTATCACTCGCAAAGGTAACTTACTTGAGCAAATTCAGTTTACTCATTTAGACATAACAGATACTGTTTCAGAAAACTTGAGTCAACTACAAACGACTGAATTACCAAAAGTAATTGATGTTGCTACTCAACAAAAAACAACAGAACTTGCTTGGCAAGTTAACTGGCTACCTACTGGATTTAAGCCAATTAAATCAGATAGACATCGTATTAGCACCAATAAACAAGCCGTTGAATTTATGCTTTTTAATGATGGTTTAGTAGATATTTCGGTTTATGTTAATCCAAGTAATGAAAAAAACAGACCATTAGAATTTGGTAATGACGGTGCCACCTTGGTATTGAGCCAGGTAGTTAATAATATTGAAGTAAGTGTTGTTGGGAAAATTCCTTTAGAGACCGCGAAGGAAATAGCTAATTCAGTCAGTTTTAATACTAAGGTTACTTCACCATAATGGAAGAATTAGCAACCGTTACCGAGATTAGTCATGGTAATATTACAGTCGTTAGTCAAATAAAGTCTACTTGCAATAGTTGCTCACAAGTTAATAACTGTGCCAACGGGCAAGTTGCCAAAGCGATACCTCATAAAAAGCTATCATTTACCTTAGGTAAACCTAAATCACTGAATAAGCAAATAATAGGGGTTGGTGATAGTGTTTTATTAACTGTGCCTGAAGAAGATGTATTGAGTAGTGCTTGGCAAGTCTATTTATTACCTATATTAGGGCTCTTTTCGTTTTCAGCATTAGGTCAATGGCTAGTACAGAAAGCGATAATACCGCATGAATTAATCGCAATCGTTATTGGTAGTGTCGGTGGTTACTTAGGTTATCGTTTAGCAAAAAAACTGCAAAGCGACCCAATTAAGCAAAAAAATTTGCAGCCGAAAATTTTACGTGTTTTACCTAAGCCTCTTGAAGTCAACAATATTAGCGAAAGTTAACATCTGTTGTGAAAATTCTGAACAAAAGATAGCCCCAGCGCGCTAAATTCGTTAAGATCACGCCATTCTTGAATTAATAACTTTTTATCTGAATAGCCATTTATGAAAAATATACGTAACTTCTCAATTATTGCTCACATCGATCACGGTAAATCAACACTTTCAGATCGTCTAATTCAACATTGTGGGGGGTTGCAAGCACGTGAGATGGAAGCCCAAGTTCTTGATTCAATGGACATTGAACGTGAGCGAGGCATCACCATTAAAGCACAAAGTGTTACTTTAGATTATATTGCGAAAGATGGTGAAACTTATCAGCTTAACTTTATCGATACTCCGGGACATGTTGATTTCTCTTATGAAGTATCACGCTCGTTAGCCTCGTGTGAAGGTGCATTACTTGTCGTTGATGCCGGACAGGGGGTTGAAGCACAAACCGTAGCTAATTGTTATACCGCCATTGAAATGGACTTAGAAGTAATTCCTATTTTGAATAAAATAGATTTACCACAAGCCGATCCTGAACGTGTTAGCGAAGAAATTGAACATATCATTGGTATTGATGCGACTGATGCCGTGACTTGTTCTGCTAAAACAGGTCTTGGCATCGAAGATGTTTTAGAAACGATTGTTAAAAATATTCCACCACCGCAAGGTGAGTATGATGCTCCGTTACAAGCGCTAATTGTTGATTCATGGTTTGATAACTATCAAGGTGTTGTTTCCTTGGTAAGAGTTATTAATGGTGAAATTAGGAAAGGCGATAAAATGTTGGTGATGTCTACAGGACAAGTTCACCAAGTTGATAAAGTAGGAATATTTACGCCTAAACAAATTGATACTGGTATATTACGTGCTGGTGAAGTTGGTTTTGTGATTGCAGGCATTAAAGAAATTCATGGAGCACCTGTAGGTGATACCATTACCATCAGTAAAAAAGAAACAGCGAATGCACTTCCTGGATTTAAAAAAGCACAGCCACAGGTTTACGCAGGTATTTTTCCTATTAGTTCTGATGACTATGAAAACTTCCGTGATGCTTTGAATAAATTAAGTCTTAATGATGCTTCTTTATTCTTCGAGCCAGAAAACTCTTCGGCTTTGGGTTTTGGTTTCCGTATTGGCTTCCTTGGCATGTTGCATATGGAAATTATTCAAGAGCGTTTAGCACGTGAATATGATCTTGATTTAATTACGACAGCCCCAACCGTAAATTATGAGATTGCCTGTACGAATGGTGAAGTATTATCTATTGATAATCCGGCTGACTTACCTGCAATTAATAATATTGACGAAATTAGAGAGCCAATTGTACAAGCTAATATTTTAGTACCACAAGAATATCTAGGTAGTGTTATTACCCTATGTATTGAAAAGCGTGGCGTACAAAAAGATATTATTTATCACGGAAATCAAGTTGCCGTTACTTATGAGTTACCTATGGCTGAAGTAGTAATGGACTTTTTTGATAAGTTAAAGTCAACAAGTCGTGGCTATGCTTCACTCGATTATAATTTTATTCGCTTCCAGGAAGCCGATATGGTGCGTGTCGATGTTATGATTAACGGAGACCGAGTTGACGCTTTAGCTATGATTACACACAGAGATAATTCTGTTTCACGTGGTCGTATGCTCGTTGATAAACTAAAAGAGCTGATTCATCGTCAAATGTTTGATATTGCTATTCAAGCCGCTATTGGCAATAACGTTATTGCGAGAACTACCGTAAAGCAGTTACGTAAGAATGTAACCGCTAAATGTTATGGTGGTGATATTAGTCGTAAGAAAAAGCTATTACAAAAACAGAAAGACGGCAAGAAACGTATGAAGCAAGTAGGTAATGTTGAAGTACCTCAAGAAGCGTTTTTAGCAGTATTGAAATTAGATAATTAACTAAAAAATACAAATAATAAGTGTTGAACCAACATATTCGGTACTTATTTTTGTGACAATTAAAAATAGGAATTTTATGGCTGTTTATTTTTCAATTATCTTGGTTGCAATTACGGTAATCACCGGTATTGTGTGGCTTTTAGATAAGCTTTATTTAGCACCTCAACGTAAATTGAAAGTTGAAGAAGCACAAGATGCGGTAAAAATGCAAGGTGGGGCAGAATTACCAAAAGAAACAATCGAAAAGCTGATGGAACCATCACCTCTTATTGATACTTCGGTGCAAATTTTTCCTATAATCGCTTTTGTTCTAATCTTAAGATCATTTCTTTATGAGCCTTTTCAAATACCATCTGGATCGATGATGCCCACGTTGCTCGATGGTGATTTTATATTGGTGAATAAATTTAACTATGGTTTAAGGGATCCTGTTGCTCGTAATAAATTTCTTGAAATTGGTTTGCCTAAACGTGGTGATGCTGTGGTATTTAAATATCCCGTCGATCCTCGAATTGATTATATAAAGCGTGTTATTGGTTTACCGGGTGATCGTATTATTTATAGAAATAAATCGTTATATATTAAAAAAGCGTGTACAGAATCGGATACAAGTTGTCCTGACTTTGTGCAGATTGTAAATAACTATACCAATAAGTATGAAGGGCCTGATGCTGAAGAAGGGATGAACCAATTTGAAGCAGTAATGTTTGATAAAAAACATAATATTTTGAATAATCAAAATGTTTTACCTAGAACAGGCCATTATTTTCAACAAGCAGGTACGGCACAAGATGAATTTTTAGTGCCAGCAGGGCATTATTTTGTAATGGGCGATAATCGCGATAATTCGCTAGATGGCCGTTTCTGGGGGTTTGTACCTGAAGAAAATCTAGTCGGTCAAGCTGTTGCTATTTGGATGAGTTTTGATTTTGAACGTACTGAAGAAAGTATTTTACCGCACTGGGTACCAACAAATATCCGTTTTGAACGTATTGGCGCAATAAACTAATGAGTAATAAAAATCAAATTAGTGCTATTTCTCTCAATCGTTTGTCAAAGAAAATTGGTTATAGCTTTTCTCAACCTGAATTACTAGTACAAGCACTTACGCATCGAAGCGCGAAGGGGCAACATAACGAAAGACTCGAGTTTCTTGGCGATTCTATTTTGGGGTTTGTTATTGCAAAAGCGTTGTTTGATAAATTTCCTAAGCATAACGAGGGCGATTTGACTCGTATGCGTTCTAGCTTAGTGAAAGGTGTAACGTTAGCTGAAATTGGACGAGATTTTAATTTAGGTGAATACTTAATACTTGGGCCAGGAGAGCTAAAAAGCGGTGGGCATAGACGGGAATCTATTTTAGAGGATGCTATTGAAGCAATTATCGGTGCGGTTTATTTAGATTCTAATATATCTCAATGTAAGAAGTTAATTTTATCTTGGTTTGCTCAACGACTTGATGCAATTAAGCCAGGAAATGAACAAAAAGACCCTAAAACGCGTTTACAAGAGTATCTGCAGGGAAGAAAAATACCTTTACCTGTTTATGATGTTATTGATACTAGTGGTCAATCGCACAATCAGCATTTTACTGTTAGTTGTATTACTGAGGTTGTCAATAAAGAAGTGATTGCTCAAGGTACAAGCAGACGTAAAGCTGAGCAAGCAGCTGCACAAGAAGTTTTAGCACAGTTAGAGCAAAGTAGTCTTAAGCAAAAAAATACCAAGGTAAAATAGTCAATGAATAATGAATCTACTCGTGCAGGAATAATTGCCATCGTTGGCCGTCCTAATGTAGGGAAATCTACTTTACTTAATGCATTGCTTGGTCAAAAAATTAGCATAACATCGCGTAAACCACAAACTACACGTCACCGCATTTTAGGTATTCTTACCGAGGAAAATAGACAAGCTATTTTAGTCGATACACCGGGCCTTCATTCTGAAGAGAAAAGGGCTATAAACCGTTTGATGAATAGGGCGGCAACTAGTTCAATTTCAGAAGTTGAGTTAATTCTTTTTTTAGTTGAAGGTACTCATTGGACAACAGATGATGATCTAGTACTGAATAAAATAAAAAAAAGTGGTTCACCTTGTATTTTAGTGGTTAATAAAATCGATAATATTGTTGATAAAGATGAGCTATTACCTCATTTGCAAAAATTAGGAGCAATGCATGACTTTACTGATATTGTGCCTATTTCTGCCAGCAAAGGGCATAGTGTCGATACGATAAAGAAACTGTGTTTAGATAGCTTGCCTGAAAGTGACTTTTGGTTTCCTGAAGACCATATCACGGATAGATCAAGCCGTTTTATGGCGTCAGAAATTATTCGTGAAAAGCTTATTCGTTTTACAGGTGATGAACTTCCTTATTCAATCACCGTTGAAATAGAACAGTTTAAAATGGATGATAAAGGTATTATTCATATTAATGCGTTAATTTTAGTTGAACGTGATAGTCAAAAACGTATGGTTATTGGTAATAGAGGTGAACGCCTAAAAACTATTGGCCAAGAAGCAAGACGTGATATGGAAAACTTATTTGATAGTAAAGTTTTTTTAGAAACCTGGGTTAAGGTTAAATCTGGTTGGGCGGATGATGAGCGAGCGTTAAGAAGCTTAGGTTATGGTGATGACTACTCTGGTTAGTGGCTAGTTAAGTAACAGCTAAGCTAATAAAGCAATACTTATTGGCTTATTCTATAAAATGACGTATTACGAAAAATAGTAGAAACATGTCAAATATTCAAGTGGAACATCATGCTTTTGTACTCCATTCTCGCCCTTTCAAAGAGAATCAGCAACTACTTGAATTGTTAACTGAATACGAAGGAAAAACTTCCGCACTTGTGTATGTAGGGCAATCTAAACGCTCTATTAAAAAAGGTATGATCCAGCCTTTTTTACCTTTAAAACTTACTTTTAAAGACAGCAATGCGACGTTAAAGCGTATTACGGGTATTGAAGCAGCAGGTAATTCTTATTCTTTAAACCAACATTATTTATATAGTGGTTTTTATATAAATGAGCTTTTGGTTAAACTCTTGAGTAATGATATTGTCTGTGAAGCGGTATTTAAGCAATATCAGTTAACATTAATATCCCTATCTGAAAATTTACCTATTGCTCCTCAATTACGACAATTTGAATTATGCTTGTTAGAAGAGCTGGGTCAATCGTTTGATTTTAGCCCTGTATTTAATGAAGTAAGTGATAATGTTGCTGGTTTTTATTATGTAGTAGAACAAGGGTTTGTTCCTGCTTATAAATATTCAGTAACTAATATAACTACGCCTTGGTTTAATACAGAGCATTTACAATCTATTGCTAATTATATTTATCAAGGCACAGAGCTTATAGATAAAGACGCTGGGCATACGTTTAAACTATTAATGCGAAATGTGTTAACCCATCTACTTGATGGTAAGCCTTTAAATAGCCGTAAATTATTTGAGAAAAAATAAGAGAGAATAAAATGAAAGAATTACTTTTAGGTGTTAATGTCGATCATATTGCGACTTTACGCCAAGCTAGGGGAACAAATTACCCTGACCCAGTATATGCCGCTAGTGTTGCCGAACATGCTGGAGCTGATGGTATAACTGTACATTTACGTGAAGATAGACGCCATATCCAAGATCGAGATATTCATGTGTTAAAACAGACACTACATACGCGAATGAATTTTGAAATGGCCGTTACTGACGAGATGATCGCAATTGCCTGTGAGGTGAAACCAGCTTTCTGCTGTTTAGTCCCTGAAAAAAGAGAAGAGCTAACAACAGAAGGAGGTCTAGATGTTATTCAGCAGTTTGAAAAAATAGCTGATGCTGTGACAAAAATTTCAGCAGTAGGTACACAAGTAAGCTTATTTATTGATGCAGATAAAGGTCAAATTGATGCTGCTTTAGCGAGTGGCGCACCTTATATTGAAATCCATACTGGCCAATATGCCGATGCAATAGAAGAGTCAGTTCAACAAAGTGAATTAGTACGTTTAACTGATGGTATTAAGTATGCGCACAGTATTGGTTTGAAAGTAAATGCAGGTCATGGACTTAATTACTTTAATGTTAAACCTATTGCTGCAATAGAAGAGATAATAGAATTAAATATTGGTCATGCCATTATAGCTCGTGCAGCTATTGATGGTCTTGATAAAGCGGTTAGAGATATGAAAGCATTAATGTTAGAAGCAAGGCAGTAGTTTTAGCTTCTTAATGATTATTTTAAATTGAGCTCAAGTTAGTTTGAGTTCGATTTAAAATACTGGGAACTAGCTTTTAAGGATCATATATGCCGATTATTGGTATTGGTACAGATATTGTAGAAATTAGTCGTATTGCTAAAATGCCTGATAATACTCGTGAACGATTAGCTAAGCGTGTATTGACACTGGATGAATATGAACGCTTTGTAAGTATGGGTCTAGTTTCAGTTAATAATGCTACAAGTTATTTGGCTAAACGTTGGGCAGGAAAGGAGGCGACAGCCAAAGCTTTAGGTACTGGTATAGCAAGTGGTGTTTCTTTTCAACATATAGAAATAATAACGCTTGCAAGTGGAGAGCCTAAACTTATACTTTCTAGTAGAGCCCTAGAAATTGCTCAATCTAAAAAAGCACAGTATTGGCATATTTCTCTTGCTGATGAAAAACGTTATGCAACAGCATTTGTGACGCTTTCATAAAGTAGTCAAAAATATTAAATTAAGGATAGCGGGTATAATATTTTTTTATTTTATTTTTATTTTTTTTATACTAAAATCGAGTTCTTATATTTGCGGAATTCTGCATTTTAATTGTAGCTATTAGCTTTTGTTGTTTAAATAAGGAATTTTCATGCAAGCAGAAGAGAAAATAATACTTGAAAGACGTGAACGCTCATCTGAAAAATCTATGTTGTGGGATAGGTTATCATTAGCGCAAAAATTTTCAGCTAGCAGTCTAGGCAAGTTTGGCTATGAATTATCCTTTATACGAAAAGAAAAAGACCATAGTATAGCTGTACTCACTTGTAACTCTGGGATCGCAATAATTACTGAAGATGGCGAGATTGATACAAGTCCTGATATTACGCTTCGTGATTAAATATTTATTCCAGGTACATCGCTATTTAGCTTTATTAACACACTAGGCGCTTGTTCTAATATTAACTCTATTTGTTCAAAAAACTCTAAAAATTCAGGCTCTAAGCTACCTAAAGCTGCCTCTTTTTTCAGTTGAGTTTCTATTTCTTGGCAAATATTGGTTAGCTGTGGAACCCCCGTGTAACAGCAAGTTCCGTTTAGTTTGTGTATCAATTTTGTTAATTTCGTACTATCTTGTTCTTCTAACGCAATGCTGATCTCTCTTTTACTTTCTGGTAAGTATTCAATTAATCCTATAAGCATCTCTTTAGCTAAATTTTCTTTTCCGCCTGTTCTGTTAAGTGCTATCTGCCAATCTATTATCTTTATATTGTGCTCCTCTTGTAGTGTTAAAGGCAAAGTTTCTCTCGGTGTATGTGAATTTTTTTTGTCACTATCTAGAAAATAATTAATATCACAGTATTCATAAATAATGTGTTTTAACATAGTTTCATCTATAGGCTTAGTCATGTAGGCATCAAAACCTTGTTGTTCCATTCTTTCTTTTTCACTACTTAAAGCATGGGCTGTCACTGCAATTATAGGCGTTTTTTCGTTATAAGAATTACGTCTAATAGCTTGTAGGGAGCTTATGCCATCCATTATTGGCATTTGAATGTCCATAAAAATTAAGGTAAAAATTTCATTCTGGCATAACTCTAACGCTTTTAAGCCATTGTCAGCCAAGACAACTTCGCCCACTTGCTCGCATAATAGGGCATTAATGAGTTTTAAGTTCGCTTCGTTGTCGTCTACTGCGAGTACCTTAATGGGCAGAATGTTTTTATTTGGCGTTGATAAATACTCAGGCTCAGCTAATAAAGCACTGTAGAGTTTGTTTGTTGTTATTGGCTTACTTAAACAGCTTAAAGCACCACTGGCTAGCAGAGCATCATGTAAACTAGGTGAATTACTATTAATAGCTAAATGTATATTGGCTATTTGAGGCTTTATTTTAGTGATTGTTTTTTTTAAATCACTTAAAGCGGTTGAGGTTTTATCGTGACCAATTAATGCAAAATCAAAATGTGTATTTTCATCTTGTGCAGACTGTTCAAGCACTTCATCTAATTGTGTTTTAGTGTCGACTTTAGTTACTTTCATATCCCAATTAGATAAAATGTCGTATGTTGCCGCTCGGCTATGTGAATGCGGTTCATAATATAAAATAGACTTATCTGCTAGCCTTAAGTGCTCTAATTCACCTGTTACAGGTAAGGTGTTCATGCCACATTCAAAGTTAAACCAAAATGTTGAACCATGATTTTTATTAGAACTAAAACCTATATCCCCCTTCATTTCATGAGCAAGTCTTTGGCAAATAACTAAACCTAAACCGGTTCCTCCATGTAGTCTGGTGATACTTTGATCTGCTTGAGTAAAGGCTTTAAATATTGTTTTTTGTTGTACGTTGCTCATACCAATACCACTGTCAGCAACGGTTATTTTTATTGCAGCTCGTTTGGCGTTAATTATGTTGAAGGTAACATCGATAAGCACAGAGCCATGTTGAGTAAATTTAATAGCATTGCTGACTAAGTTACTCATAATTTGTTTAATGCGCATTGCATCGCCTAACAAGGAGTCAGGCAGTGAGTTATCAATTTTTATTGATAACTCTAATTCTTTTTTATGAGCACTAGGTGCTAATAGCACTAAGCTCTCATCGATAGATTCTCTTAATGAAAAGGGAATACTTTCTATTACCATTTTTCCTGCTTCAAGTTTTGAAAAATCCAGAATATCATTAATAATGGCGAGTAAATTATTGGCAGATCTATCGATTGTTTGTAAGTAATCTCGTTGAGAGTCGCTTAGTGGTGTTTTAAGTACTTGTCGAGTAAAGCCAATTACCCCATTTAAGGGGGTACGTAATTCATGGCTCATATTAGCTAAAAATTCCGACTTTATTTTATTAGCATCTTGAGATTTTTTCTTGGCAATGCTTAACTCAACATTTTGAATTTCATACTGTTCTAAACTTTCACGTAAATCAATGGTTGCTTGATCAATACTACTTTGCATTTCATTTTGGTAATTACCCAATGATTGCGCCATGGCATTAATACCTAGTTTTAAAAAATTAAGTTCGCCAATTAACAGTTGCCCAGTTACGCGACTTTCAAGCTTTCCCTCTCTAATTCGATCAATAGCATTCACCATGGAGTTGATCGGCTTAGTTACGTTTTGAATCAGCTTCAGTGCTAAAAGACTACTCAGTAAAACAGCAAGAAAAGCGAGGCTAAAGGCAATAATATATTGGCTTTGTTGTTTGAGCTTAATCCAGCTTTTATCGACATGTATAGCAATGTAGCCCAAAGGTGTTAAAACATTATTACTATCAAATTTTTCGTCAAGGATAGGCGTTCTGAAAATAATAAAATCGTCAAAGTGCTCTCCTTGAGTATAGGAAGGAGGGGCTTCTTCTGGTTTTAAGCGCATTAAATTTGTATCACCATGATAAGCGCTGGTTACTAATATTTGGTTATCTAAAGTAAAGACAGTAATACTTTTAATAAGACTTGATTGGCTTCGGTGTACCGCGCTGATGATAGCGCGAATTTTTTCGCGGTTGTTGTTAACATATGCTTCTTTAGTGGTAATGGCTAAAGGTTCAATAATACTTTGGGAGCGTAAAGTTAAAAATTCGTTTAATTCACTACTACGGTTATATGAAAAATAGCTGGCAAGTCCAAAGCTAATAAATGCTATAGGAACAATCGTTAGTAATATAACCCAGTCTTTGAGGCGTAATTTATGCATTATGAATAGTGTTTAATATTTGCTCGTTTTACCCTAAACCCGTAACTTCAGGTGGAACGAGTATAAAACTAGTGTAAAATGATCATCCTGATAAGCCTATAATGTCATATGCTTAATAAAATTACACTTTTTAGTTGAGTTCTGCTTTAGCTACTGATGTAAGCCCAAATAAAGAAAATTCCTAGGTATTCAATAATGGCAAACTTTTTCCAAGTAAATAATAAAAAGTCAGTTAAAGCCCAAGAGAGAAAAAAACTAACCGTTAAGGTTGAAAGATTAGACTCAAATGGCTGTGGCGTTGCCTACTACCAGAGTAAACCCGTTTTTATTCCTGGCTCTTTACCGAACGAAAGCGTCGATATTAAGATTGTTGAACAAAAAAATAAATATGCGTTAGCTAAACTTTTAACAATCAATAAAGCTAGCCAACATAGGGTTGTGGCAAAATGCCAGCATTTTACTCTGTGTGGTGGTTGCGATATACAGCAGCTAGAATATTCACAGCAGCTTGATTTTAAGAAAAATAAAATTATATCGCTTTTTTCTCGCGCTGGTGTAGCAGACACTATTGTTGCTAAATTACCTTGGCAAAGCCCCGTTACCAGTTCGCCATGGGAATACCGTCGAAAAGCAAGAATAGGTGTGCAATTTGATAAGAACGCCCACGCGACGATCGGTTTTAGGCAAAAATCTACTAATCAGCTTGTCGCTGTTAAGTCGTGCCCTGTGCTTGTTGAGCCAGCGGCTAATATATTTCCCTTATTAAAAACATTGATTAATAAACTGAGTGTGAAAAAAGCGATTGGTCATATTGAAGTTATTAGCACAGAAGATTTAGATGATAATGAGCTAGTCCCCGTTGATATAAATAGTGCTACGAAGCCAGTAAAAAAGTTAACACTCATCATCCGCCAAATTAGAGCGATAAATGAACATGACCATCAATTGTGGCAAGAATATGCTGAAAAGAATAGCTGGGAAATTTATTTCCAAACTAATGATAGTAATAACGAAAATGTTAGTAAAAGTTCAGGTAACTTGGTTGATAGTTTACGTTATCGCTTAGTTAATGGTATTCAAATTAATTTTTCAAGTACAGATTTTATACAGATAAATCAGCAGGTAAATTTGGCCATGGTTGAACAGGCGCTTGATTGGTTGTCGCCGCAAAAAAATGACAATATATTAGATTTATTTTGTGGTCTTGGAAACTTCAGTTTACCGCTAGCGCAACAAGCTAAGTTAGTTATTGGCGTTGAAGGTGTACAAAGTATGGTTAATAAAGCGAGTGCTAATGCTAAGTTTAACCAGATAAATAATTGCCATTTTTTTCAAGCAGATTTAAATAGTGAATGGTTGTCTAATATTTGGGCGAAAAATGAATTTAATAAGGTGCTATTAGATCCTGCTAGAGCAGGAGCAGAGTTAGCTGTAGAGCAAGTGATTCAACTTAATATTCCCACAGTTTTATATGTTAGTTGTGATCCTACTACGTTGGCTAGAGATAGTCAGGTGCTAATTTCAAAAGGGTATAAAATTGAAAAAATAGGGTTAATCGATATGTTTTCTCAAACAAAGCATGTTGAGACTATGGTATTGTTTAGTCGGTAAGTAAACTAAATTACACTTAGTTATTGCTCAATGGCAATACTTCACGGCGCAAAAGTTGTTCTTGGCATTGAGAGCAGGAGTGCCGTGGTATAATTTAGCGAAATTGGTCTTAAATCGTGGTTTTCATAAAGGAAAGAAAATGGTTTCGGTGCGTAAATCTCATCAGGTTGTTAGTGTAAATTTTAAACATTGGCTAACAGAGCAATCTTTACCAGAAGAAAAACAACAAGCATTGGAACAGTTGTGGGAGCAAGTTTCGCCATTCTTTCAACAACATGAAGCTAGTCTTTTAAAAGCAAGGGAAATGGTAGAGATACTTTCTAGTTTAAATTTAGATGCTGATTCTTTATTAGCAGCTTTTTTAACGCCTTTACTAGAAGAGAATTTAATTACGCAAGATTTTGTTAAAGAACACTGTAGTAAAGATGTTGCAATGCTTTGCCAAGGTGTTGAGAAAATGGAAGCTATCAAAGGCTTAAGGCAACAAAGTAGTGTAAGTAATATTGATAATATTCGCCGTATGTTATTGGCCATGGTTGAAGATGTACGTGCGGTAGTTATTAAATTAGCTGAACGTTTGTGTGACTTACGAGAACAAAAGCACAGTGATGAAGAAAGTCGCGTATTAACAGCTAAAGATAGCGCTAATATATATGCACCTTTGGCCAACCGCTTAGGTATTGGTCAATTAAAGTGGGAATTAGAAGATATTTCATTTCGTTACCTTCATCCACAAGTTTATAAAAAAATTGCCAAATTATTAGATGAAACACGCCTTGAACGTGAACAATATATGCATGATTTTGTTGGGAATTTAAGTGATCAATTAAAAGCGTTAGAAATCAAGGGAGAGGTTTACGGTCGTCCAAAACATATTTATAGCATCTGGAAAAAAATGCAACAAAAAGCATTAGATTTCGATCAGTTGTTTGATGTGCGAGCTGTGCGAGTTGTCGTTGAAAGAATACAAGACTGTTATTCTGCTTTAGGTGTTGTTCATACTCAGTGGCAACATTTATCTCAAGAATTTTCAGACTACGTTGCAACGCCTAAGTCTAATGGTTACCAATCGATTCATACTGTTGTACTTGGCCCTGAAGGTAAGTCAGTAGAGGTACAAATAAGAACGCAGCAAATGGATGATGATGCCGAGTTAGGTGTAGCAGCACATTGGCGTTATAAAGAAGGCTCGATAACAGGAAAAAGTAATAGCTTTGATGACAAGATAGGCTGGTTACGCAAAATTTTACAGTGGCAAGATGATGTCTCGGAAAATGGAGAGCTGCTAGATGAACTTCGCAGCCAGGTTTTTGAAGATAGAATTTATGTCTTTACACCTTCTGGTGATGTGATTGATTTACCTATGGGTTCAACCCCATTAGATTTTGCCTATTATATTCACTCTAATGTTGGTCATTGTTGTATTGGGGCTAAAGTCTTTGGAAAAATCGTTCCTTTTACTCATCAGTTGAAAACGGGTGATCAGGTTGAAGTGTTAACAAATAATCACCCTAATCCAAGTCGTGATTGGTTAAACCCTAATTTAAATTATATTCATTCATCAAGAGCTCGAGCCAAAGTACAACATTTTTTTAAATTACAAGATCGCGATAAGCATTTAGCTCAAGGTAAGGAGTTACTTGATACAGAATTAGCAAAGTTAACTAACTTAACCATTAGCCAAGGGCAATTGAAAGAAGCGGTGGCGCATTTCAATGTAAAAACCATTGATGATCTATATGCTGCTATTGGTTCAGGTAATGCACGTTTACAGCAAGTTATTAATTACTTTAAACAACTTGAAGAAAAGTTTAATCCAGCACCTGAGATTGATCCGCAAAGTTTAGTGAAAGAGCCTCAGGCAGGGCATAGTACTGCTGGCGACGATAATGGTATTACTGTGTCGGGCGTCGGTAATTTGCTCACACACATGGCAAAATGTTGTTCCCCTGTACCAGGTGACATGATTTCAGGCTTTATTACTCAAGGGCGAGGTATTTCAGTTCACCGGCAAGATTGTGAACAACTCGCTAATTCGTTAAATCAGCAGCCGGAGCGTATTGTAGAGCTTCAATGGGGCGTTGATGATAAGCAAAATTATCAAGCGAGTGTGCTTATTATCGCTAGTGATCGTCAAGGGTTATTTCGAGATATATCAACGATTATTGCGAATGAAAAGGTGAGTATTGTTGGTATCGAAAGTCATAGCGATAGCGCTAAACAAACCATGAGTATGAAAATTAAAATAGAAGTCACCAGTAGTGAGCTACTTACTAGAGTGCTAGATAAAGTAAGGCAACTTGATGATGTTGTGGAAGTTAAAAGATTATAAAACTTGTTGTCAAAATTAAGAATAAGAGAACATACATGCTAAATGTTAATATTGAAAGCGAAGCTTCAATTGAAAAATTACGTTGGATAATGTCCCAATTACGTGATCCTGACACAGGCTGTCCGTGGGATATAAAGCAAAATTTTGCCTCTATTACCGCGCACACTATAGAAGAAGCATATGAAGTGGTTGATGCAATAGAGCAAAATGACTTTGTTGAGCTTAATAAAGAGTTAGGTGATTTATTGTTCCAAGTTATTTTTTATAGTCAGCTTGGACAGGAACAACAACTTTTTAATTTTGATACCGTGGTTGAGGCTATCTGTGAGAAGCTTATTCGCCGTCATCCTCACGTTTTTAGTAGTGCTGATTTAACGAGTGACGCACAAATAAAAGCTAACTGGGAAAATGAAAAAGCCAAAGAACGTCAAGCAAAAAATAACCAAGAAAACTTGAGTATTCTTGCTGATATACCTAAAAGCTTACCCGCTCTATCACAAGCAGCAAAGATCCAAAAAAGATGTTCGCATGTCGGCTTTGATTGGGATAATGTGAAGGATGTTTTTGCAAAAATTGAAGAAGAAGTACTCGAAGTTAAAGCAGAGCTCGAAGCAGAAAATCTTAATAAAAAAGCATTAGGGGAAGAAATAGGGGATTTAATGTTTGCCGTGGTGAACTTATGTCGTCATGCAAAAGAAGATCCTGAAACATTGCTGCGTAAGGCAAATCAAAAGTTTACTAAACGCTTTCATGGGGTTGAAGCACAAGTACAGCAATCGGAACGAGATTTTTCAGCGCATAGTTTAGCGCAATTAGAGCAGTATTGGCAGCAAGTAAAGCTGAATGAGAAATAGCAGATAATATTATGACTAAACTTTTACTCTCCACTATGGCTTTAGGAAAACGTTTACAAGTTGACAATAGTTATGTAACTGTTGGTTTAACTAACCCTAAAAGTCCCAGCAATGTTGGTGCTGTTATGCGTGCTGCAGGTTGCTATTGTGTTGACCAAGTATTGTATACAGGACAGCGGTATGCGAATGCAGCTAAATATAATGGCTCAAAACATAATACCGATACTAAAAATGCTCATGAAAAAATTCCTTTAAAGGCCGCAAGAAATTTTGAAAATATTGAAGCCTTGCGCGCTGAACTACCAGAAAATACCAAAATTATTTGTGTAGATCTCGTTGAAGGAGCGACACCATTGCCTCATTTTCAACACCCAGATCAAGCGATTTATATCTTTGGTCCTGAAGATGGTACTATTAGTCAAAGCGTCATAAATAATGCTGATGGTGTTGTATATGTACCCACGGTGGGCTGTATGAACTTAGCGGCCTCAGTGAACGTATTGTTATATGATAGATTAGCTAAATCCTTAGTGAATAGTAATCAGATAGATAGTGATAATGCATTAATAAAGAAAAGTCGCGACACCAATAATAAAGTTAAAGTTAACTTGAAACACGAATAATGGAGTGAGTTTTGCGTCAAAACCAAGAATCGCTAACTCAAACAGCAGAAATAAAGTCTAGAATAACGGCCCAAGGTTGTCCTGTGACTATTGCTAAACGAAACAAAATTATGGTTTTGCTATGGAAAACTATGGGCGTTTTTTGTGTTGGTTTAGCCATATTAGGTGCGATCTTACCAATTCTACCAACAACTGTTTTTTTGATTATGGCAACAGCTTGTTTTGCTAAATCGTCACCAAGAATGCAACAAAAATTACTTGATAACAAAACATTTGGACCACTAATTCGAGAATGGCAGAAAAGTCGAAGTATACCTAGAAAAGCAAAAAGAATTGCCTTGCTTATGATTATACTATCGGTGGCTTGGTCTTCTTATTTACTACAAGACTTGATGTTATCGTTTTTGGTTATTCTCCTAGTTATTTGGCCTTTCATTTTTTTATGCCGTTTACCTATTAGTAAATAGCCCTATATTATCACCATATTGTAGTCCCTTAAGAAAGCGGGACAAATAATGAGGTATGTGTAAGATTCTGAATTAAGTTCAGAATGACGACGGTGTAAGATGACGATTTTTTTAAGGTAACGATGGCCGTTTATGGGATATTGATTCCTTTCAGGATGACGCCCATTTCGTCATTCCGTAAGTGTTTTGATACGGAATCTCATGTCTGTAGTTAAACCACCGTCGAATTTTTGAATCCTTAACACTACACAGCAAACTATTGAAATTCTGAATCTAATTAGGCAGAAAGTGCTTTATTGACAATATTGGCCAAATGTTTAGGCAGTGCTACTTGCAAGGCAATATTATGAGCTTTTTCAGACATTTTTCCCCAGGTTAATTGCACAATACGAATTATTTTAGCTTCATTATCTTGTTCAATATATTGTGTAGCAAATTCATCAAAGTAATGAACTAGAAAAACTAAGCAGGCAACATCTTCCAATGTTTGGCTATCAGCATTGAGTTGGCTATCTTCTTTACTTTTTAAGTTTTCTTTACAAATTATAGAGGCTGTTTGTTTCGCTTGTAAATCACTGTAACCTTGCTCGATCATAAGGCTCGCAGTTAGTTCACCATGAAACTTCCCTAACGCGATTCGCCATTTATAATACCCAGCTTTACCTGGTTCATACTCATTACGTTTTAAATGCCAACGCTTAATATGCTGAGCTCGAACTGCTATTTGTAATAATTCACTTGCTTGTGGCCAATGCTCATTTAGACAAGCGGTCATTCGTTGGCCATAAAGCAATTCTTTTGGGTGCTTTTCGTTATTTAGTAGGGTGAAATTACTATCTTGGCGGTTAATATCGTCAATAGCTGATAACACGCGCTCTAATTTATTTGTCATAGGTTACTTAGGTTAAAAAGTGATACTCATATAATAACGATTAATGAACGACAAAAAAATGCTTATTTTAACTTGCGCTCTCTTTGAGGCAGAATAAATTTAATATAATTGTAAATTACAGTTATTATTGTTGTTGTCTTGTATTTTAAGTATAATGTTTTCCCGTCCTGCTTTACTTCTTTTTAACGTGCTTTTTAGTGTTTTCTTAACGAAAATAATCACTATGGATGAGCATTTTATAGTTAAAAAAGTAATGCAAAAAAAATTCTGTATTTCCCTTACATCGGTGTAGACATGACAACTAGATATATTTTTGTTACTGGCGGCGTAGTTTCGTCTCTTGGTAAAGGTATTGCCGCAGCATCCTTAGCTGCAATCCTTGAAGCGCGTGGTTTAAAAGTAACCATGTTGAAACTTGACCCTTATATTAATGTCGATCCCGGCACTATGAGTCCTATCCAGCATGGTGAAGTTTTTGTGACTGAAGATGGTGCAGAAACCGATCTGGATTTAGGTCATTACGAACGCTTTATTCGTACCAAAATGACTAAGCTAAATAATTTTACGGCGGGTCGTATTTACCAAGATATTCTAGCACGCGAGCGTAAAGGCGAATTTTTAGGTGCAACTATTCAAGTTATTCCACATATTACGAATGACATAAAGCGTCGTGTAATAGAAGGGGCGGAAGGTTACGATGTTGCCATGGTTGAAGTTGGCGGTACTGTTGGTGATATTGAATCACAACCGTTCCTAGAAGCTATTCGTCAACTCGCAACGGAAGTAGGTCGTGAACGTGCAATGTTTATGCATCTTACCTTAGTTCCTTACCTAGCTGCTGCGGGCGAAATTAAAACTAAACCGACTCAACATTCAGTAAAAGATTTACGCTCAATTGGTATTTTCCCTGATATTTTAGTTTGTCGTTCAGATCGACCTTTACCAAATGGGGAACGTGCGAAAATTGCTTTATTCTGTAATGTTGAAGAAAAAGCGGTTGTGTCAATGCGTGATGTTGACAGTATTTATAAAATTCCTGCGTTATTAAAATCTCAAGGAACAGATCAGTTAGTGACTAAACGTTTTGGCTTAGAGCTACCTGAAGCAGATCTAACTGAGTGGGAAGAAGTACTTTATCATGAAGCGAACCCTAAAGGTGAAATTACGGTTGGTATGGTCGGAAAGTACATTGAACTTCCTGATGCTTATAAATCTGTCAATGAAGCATTAAAACACGCAGGTTTGAAAAACCAAGTAACGGTTAATATTAAGTATATTGATTCACAAGATGTTGAAGTTAAAGGTACTGACTTATTAAAAGATTTAGATGCTATTTTAGTACCTGGTGGTTTCGGTGAACGTGGCGTAGAAGGTAAAATTTTAACGGCACAATATGCACGTGTAAATAAAATACCTTATTTAGGTATTTGCTTAGGTATGCAAGTTGCTTTAATTGAATTTGCACGAAATGTTGCAGGTTTGACTGACGCCCATAGTACTGAGTTTAATGCTGATTCGCCGCATCCAGTGGTTGGTTTGATCAGTGAATGGCTTGACGAAGAAGGGCAAGTTGAGTACCGCAGTGAAGAGTCTGATTTAGGCGGAACTATGCGTTTGGGCTCACAATTGTGTCACCTAGTGAAAGGTACCAAGGTGTGCGACGTATATGGCAGTGAAACAATTTATGAAAGACACCGTCACCGTTATGAGGTAAATAATAACTACCGAGAACAGTTAAGCAAAGCTGGCTTAATATTTTCGGGGTTATCAACTGATAAAAGTTTAGTTGAGGTGATTGAAATAGCAGATCATCCATGGTTTATTGCCGGGCAGTTCCATCCTGAGTTTAATTCAACTCCGCGTGATGGGCACCCTTTATTTGAAAGCTTTATTACCGCTTCTTTTGACTATCAAAAGCAGCAATTAAGTTAATTCAAAATAATTATAAACCGTAGCTATAGGCTGCGGTTTTTGTTTTTTAAGTTTGAGAAGGAAATATAATGTCAAATATAAGTAAAATAATAGCACGCGAAATTATGGACTCTCGTGGTAACCCAACTGTTGAAGCAGATGTTTATTTAGAATCGGGTGCTTGGGGACGTGCAGCAGCACCTTCTGGCGCATCAACCGGTTCACGTGAAGCATTAGAGCTACGTGACGGTGATAAATCTCGTTACTTAGGTAAAGGTGTCCTTAACGCTGTTGCTGCCATTAAAAATGATATTACACCTGCTTTAGTTGGCCAAAACGCACTTGAGCAAGCTAATATCGATAAAATCATGATCGATTTAGATGGCACTGAAAATAAAGAGAAATTTGGTGCAAATGCTATTTTAGCTGTGTCACTAGCTGTTGCTAAAGCTGCTGCAGCTGATAAAGGTGTTCAGTTGTTCGAGCATATTGCTGACTTAAATGGTACCCCTGGTGTTTATAGCTTGCCTGTACCTATGATGAACATCATTAATGGTGGTGAGCATGCAGATAACAATGTTGATATTCAAGAGTTTATGGTACAGCCTGTCGGTGCTAAAAATTTCTCTGAAGCACTAAGAATGGGCGCTGAAATTTTTCATGCCTTGAAAAAAGTATTATCAAGCAAAGGTTTGAATACTGCTGTTGGTGATGAAGGTGGTTTTGCCCCTGACTTAGCCTCTAATGCTGACGCTTTAGCGGTAATTAAAGAAGCAGTTGCTGCTGCTGGCTACAAGTTAGGCTCAGATGTTACATTAGCGATGGATTGTGCTGCATCGGAATTTTACGATAGTGAAAAAGGTATTTATGACCTTAAAGGTGAAGGCAAGCAATTCACTTCAAATGAGTTCTCTGATTTCTTAGGTGAGCTTTGTAAAGAATACCCAATTGTTTCAATTGAAGATGGTTTAGATGAGTCTGATTGGGATGGTTTTAAATACCAAACTGATTTACTTGGCGATAAAGTACAAATTGTTGGTGATGATTTATTCGTGACTAACACTAAGATCTTTAAACGAGGTATTGAGACAGGTGTTGCTAACTCAATTTTAATCAAGTTTAACCAAATTGGTTCATTAACTGAAACGTTAGCTGCAATTCAAATGGCTAAAAGTGCTGGTTATACTGCTGTTATTTCTCATCGCTCAGGTGAAACAGAAGATGCAACTATTGCTGATTTAGCGGTAGGTACAGCAGCAGGTCAAATTAAAACAGGATCTTTATGCCGTTCAGATCGTGTTTCTAAATATAACCAATTATTACGTATTGAAGAATTTTTAGGTGATAAGGCTGTTTATAATGGTCTTAGTGAAATTAAAGGTCAATAACCATTTGTGTTATTAATTTTGAATAAAGATTTATAAACAGAGTGTTTATATCACCGTAATATATTTCAAGTGTCTTTGATTAAAAACCGAGCTTTAAAGCTCGGTTTTTTTTATCTGGCGTTGTATTTTTTATCGACAATCAAGTATGCTAAGAGATAACGAATTATCTGAATAATACAAATATAACTACTTGATTTATTAATTGATGTCGCAAACTTCTCTTTGGCAAACTGACCAGCAAAGTAATGACTTTGCAGAAATATGTAATGCGCTTTATGAGCGAGAGTTACGCCTGCTTGCACATGGTGAATTTACGTCTGTACAATCGGTACAAGGGCGTTTAAAGAGTTTAAGTTATTACATTAAGCGCACAGCCAATTTAATGACCCAAGTTAATGCACAGGGAATTAGTCCGTTAACATTAGATATTCAAAATGCGAGTTGGTCAGCAAAACAAGCCAGTAAGTTGTCGTTATCAGGACAGACAGCACCAGAAGTTTCTTCATGGTATTTAACACAAAAATTAACCTTAGGGTTAGTGGTGCCAATATTTATTGGGGGACATGTAATATTAGATTCTATTGATAAGATTGATGTCGAAAATAAACGACTTCGCAGTAATGTAGCTGGCTGGATTTCTCTTAGTAGCGATAGTTTAGCGGATAACTTTCCTGTAAATAATACCAAAATTAAGCTACTAAAACCGAATAAAAAGATTATGTTAGCGGCTTGCGCCGGACACTGTTGGAAAAATAAAACGTATAGTAGCGTGTCACAGCCGATCATACCAAGTTTACGTGAATTGTTACTTTCTTGTGCGATTAACTGGAAAGACTTCAAACAACCATTAGCGTTATAAATAAGAAGCCCATATAATAGTAAATCTTCTTGTCATTATTTATTTTATTAAGGGATTATGAGGGCATTTACAGTACTATTATTAATTGTGTTGGCTTTACTGCAATATCGACTTTGGTTCGGTAAAAACAGTGTGTCTGATTATTTATCTTTGCAAGAAGATGTTAAAGCTCAGCAACTAGTAAATGCCAAACTTCAACAACGAAATAAATTATTATATGCAGATACAGATGATCTCAAGTTAGGTACAGAAGCAATCGAAGAGCGTGCTAGAAATGAACTTGGTATGATTAAGGAAAATGAAACGTTTTTTCGTGTTGTTCCTAGTAAGAATAGTGAAGTAAATGACAATACCAACAAAGAGTTATATTAGTTGTGAATAATGCTATTCCATTCGTTGAAAATCAACAGTTTGTTGTCGTTGTTCCTGCTGCCGGTGTTGGCAAACGGATGTTGGCATCATGTCCTAAACAATATCTTACAATCAATGAACAAACTATTTTAAGTCATACAATTAAACGTCTACTTAGCCATAAAAATATAGCAAAAGTGATCGTAGCTATAAGTGATGATGATGGCTATTTTGTCAAAACAGCATTATCAGATAACCCTAACATTATAAAAGTTAGTGGTGGTGAAGAGAGAGTCGATTCTGTTTTAAGTGGTTTACAGGCGATTGATGAATTGGATTGGGTATTGGTACATGATGCAGCCCGACCTTGTATTACTCATGACGATATCGATAAACTTATTTTACAATGCCTTGAACATAATACAGGTGGAATCTTAGCAGCCCCTGTTGTTGATACCATGAAGCGTGCTAGCAGCAATGATTCTGGTCAAGCAGGTGTTGATAAAACAATTGATCGCAGTAGTTTGTGGCATGCTTTTACACCACAAATGTTTAAAGCCCAAGAATTAAAAGAAGCAATAATACAAGCTAAAGAAAAAGGGCTAGTAATTACGGACGAAGCTTCTGCTATTGAGTTTGTAGGCTTACCTTGTTTACTTATTCCAGGTAGAAGAGACAATATAAAAATAACGCGCCCAGAAGATTTAATCTTAGCTAGTTTTTATTTAAATCAGCAAAAAATTGAACATGAAAAGGATAAAAAATGCGTATAGGTCATGGTTTTGATGTACATAAATTTGGTGGCTCAGGACCCTTAATGCTTGCAGGAGTTGCCATTCCTTTTGATAAAGGTTTTATTGCGCATTCCGATGGTGATGTTGCTATACATGCGCTTTGCGATGCTATTTTAGGAGCACTTTGTTTAGGAGATATCGGGAATCATTTTCCTGATACTGATGGACAATATGAAAATATTTCTAGCAGAATTTTGCTACGTCATGTCGTGGCTTTAATGAATGAACAAGGTTATGAAGTTGGCAATGGTGATATAACCATTGTTGCTCAAGCACCTAAAATAGCACCTTATTTAATGGCAATGCGCGAGTGTCTAAGTGAAGACTTAAATTGTTCGTTAGGGCAAATTAATGTCAAGGCAACTACAACGGAAAAGCTAGGATATGCCGGTAGAAAAGAAGGCATTGCGGTTCATTGTGTTATATTGCTGACACCTCTTTCTCATTCCATTTCAGTGACAACAGAAATTTAATTTTACTGCTCCTTACGACTAATTCAGAGATAAATAATGTTACAAGAACTTGCCTATTTGCACCACAAACCTGAGTCTAAAGGTTTATTAAGAGTCAACCAAAGTGATTTTAAAGTGTTTGAACTACTGCCTTTTTTACCTTGCGGTGAAGGCGAGCACTTATTTATTCATATTAGAAAAACCGGTGCAAACACTGTTTTTGTTGCCCGAGAATTAGCTAAATATTTTAAGGTAAAAGAACAATTAGTGTCTTATGCAGGTTTAAAAGATCGCTTTGCTGTAACAGAACAATGGTTCGGTATTCATGTACCTGGTAAGCAAACATATGATTTATCAGATCTCGTTATTGAAGGTGTTGAAGTACTCAGTTACAAAAGACATAACAAAAAACTACGTACAGGCGCATTAACTGGTAATCGTTTTGAGTTAATATTACGTGACGTTACCGAACTTAAAACGTTGTATGAACGTTGGCAAAAAATTATAGAGCAGGGTGTGCCTAATTATTTTGGTGAACAGCGTTTTGGCATTGACGGTGGTAACATTGAACATGCATTAGGTTTGTTTTCAGGCACAAAAGTAAAAGATAAAAAGAAACGGGGGATGTATTTATCAGCAGCACGATCATATATTTTTAATGCGATAGTTAATCAACGTATTAAAAATAATACCTTCTCAGAATTACAATTAGGTGATGTATTAATGCTTGCCGGTTCTCAATCTGTGTTTCGCCCTAAAGAGATTGATGCTGTTCTTAAACAACGCTTAATTGAAAAAGATGTGGATATTACTGCAGCAATGTGGGGAGCTGGTGATCTAATGACAGCTGCTGAACCCGGTATACTTGAACAAGAAATCGCTGATAAGAACAGTGAATTTGCTAATGGCTTACCACGTTTTGGCTTAAAACAAGAGCGTCGACGTATTCGGTTAGTTGTTGATAATGCAGACATTGAGCTCTTAACAAATGACAGCTCGATTGAAGAAGCATTACCTGCTGTAAAAATTAGCTTCTCATTGGCTGCTGGTTCATATGCAACGACAGTGCTGCGAGAGTTAATTGATTATCAAGATTGCACTCAACGTGTTAATACACAGGCGAACGGTAATATAGAGTGAAATAATTAATGAGAATTTTATTAAGTAATGATGATGGTGTTCATGCATTGGGTATTAAAGTGCTACAACAAGAGCTAATAAAGTACTTTGATGTCACGGTTGTTGCACCGGATAGAAACTGCAGTGGAGCAAGTAATTCTTTAACTTTATTAAACCCTCTTAGAGCAGAAGTGTTAGAAAATGGTTTTATTTCTGTTAATGGCACGCCCACTGATTCAGTTCATTTAGGTGTTAGCCAACTTGCATCATCGTCATTTGATTTAGTTGTGGCTGGCATTAATAATGGCCCGAATTTAGGTGATGATACAATATATTCGGGTACTGTTGCTGCGGCGACTGAAGGTCGACATATGGGGTTACCTGCCATTGCTATATCGCTGCTAGGCAAAGATGAAAAGTATTATCAAACCGCGGCAATAATTACCGCGAGAATTATTAAGCGTATTCAAGAGCATCCTTTAGCTGCGGATCAAATTCTTAATATCAATGTGCCTGACGTGGCAATTGATGACATAAGAGGGATAAAAGTCACCCGTCTTGGTCATAGACATAAAGCTGAACAGATGCAGAAAATGAAAGACCCATGGCAAAGAGATATTTATTGGTATGGCAGGTTAGGTAAAGAGCTTGATGGTGGTGAAGGTACAGATTTTCATGCAGTAGCGAATAGTTATGTTTCAGTAACACCGCTCACTGTTGATATAACAGCACATAACAGTATAGATAGTATGAAAGAATGGATAGGTGAAGTAAGGTTATGATGAGTCATAAAAAAAATGCTAGGGCGGGCAGTAGAACAAAAAGAAGTGGAGAATTACTTGCACAAAAGTTGCAGGCTGAAGGCATAACAAATCCGCAGGTATTACATGCTATAGCAAGTTCACCTCGTCATATTTTCTTACCAGAAATATTGGCTCATAAAGCTTACGATAATACAGCCTTACCTATTGGACAAGGGCAAACTATATCTCAGCCTTATATAGTTGCAAAAATGTCAGAGCTATTATTGAATGATTATAAGCCTAAAAACATTCTAGAAATAGGTACCGGCTCAGGTTACCAAACTTCTATTTTAGCGCAACTAACAGATAAAGTTTTTTCGGTAGAGCGAATTAAGGCTTTACAGTTTCAAGCTAAGCGCTGTTTAAGATCGATAGATTTACATAATATTTCATTAAAGCATGGAGACGGTTGGCAAGGCTGGGCAAGTAAAGCTCCCTTTGATGCCATTATTGTAACCGCTGGTGCAGCTCGTGTGCCACAAGCATTACTTGATCAGCTGGTTGATGGTGGACGTTTAGTTATTCCTGTAGGCGATAAAACTCAAATACTGAAAACCATTACTCGCCATGGTGATAGTTATAGCGAGGAGCAAGTTGAAGTCGTTCGATTTGTACCGCTAGTCGCTGGAGAGTTATTGTAATGAAAATATTTACGGCGGTTTATGATTGGACGCTAAAATGGGCTGAGCATAAGTTTGCGCCACGGATGTTAGCACTGTTAACTTTTGCTGAATCGGTATTCTTTCCTATTCCGCCTGATGTTCTACTTGCACCTATGGTATTAGCTAAACCTGAAAAAGCATGGCGACTAGCCAGCCTGACAACGATTTCGTCTATTTTAGGAGGAGCTGTTGGTTATTTGCTTGGTTATATGATGTTTGAACCATGGATACAACCACTTATTACTGAATTTGGTTATCAAGCACGATTTGATACCGCAATAACTTGGTTTAATGAATGGGGTGTATGGGTAGTGTTTATTGCTGGCTTCTCACCTATACCTTATAAGTTATTTACAGTAAGTGCTGGCTTTTTACATATGGCATTTTTACCTTTTCTACTTGCTTCAGCTATTGGACGAGGGATGCGATTTTTCCTTGTTGCTGGATTAATTCAGTGGGGAGGAGAGGCTATTACACATAAATTACGTAAATGGATAGACATGATAGGTTGGACTGTTGTTGCACTAATTATCATTGCGTATTTAGTCTTGAAATAATTGTTCGTTTAACCATGATAGCGATTCAAATTAAAAATAATACAACGCCTAAAACACTTTTAAAATTATTGTGTTGTATTTTTTTAGTTCTGAATCTTTTGGCGTGCTCTTCTCGGGAAAAACCCGCTCCTGTAGTAACTGTCTATGGCAGTATTCCCTTAACTAAACAAGCTCAAAATACTATCAATAGTACTGAGTATGTAGTGCAGCCGGGAGAAACATTATATTCAATTGCATGGCGAGCAAATTCTGATGTTCGGCAAATAGCTAAATTGAATAATATTCCAGCTCCTTATAATATTTTTCCAAATCAAAAATTAATTTTAGTGGCGAATAAACAGACAAAAAGTGTAAAAGCTAGTAAGAATAAGCAGTACAGTAAAAGTCCGACTAAAAGCTCTACTCAAAAGAACAATACTGTAGTGAAAAAGAGTGTTGCATCTTCGAAAAAGCAGGCGTATGGTAAAAATATAAGTGATAAGAAAATAATAGAAAATAGTCAACCGAAAGATAATTTTTCTCAAAAAATTCGTCGTTGGCAATGGCCTGTTAAAGGAAAAATCATTGCCTATTTTTCTGCGAAAGAAAAAGGCAATAAAGGGATCGATATTACTGCTCGACGCGGTACTAAAATTAAGGCGACGGCAAGTGGTAAAGTTGTTTACTCGGGGAGCGCATTAAGAGGTTATGGCAAGTTAGTTATTATAAAGCACAATGATGATTATCTTAGTGCCTATGCCCATAATGATAAAATACTGGTAAAAGAACAGCAGCAAGTAAAGGCTGGAGATACTATAGCAACGATGGGAGATACTGATACAGAAAGGGTTATGCTTCATTTTGAAATACGTTTTCGAGGAAAGTCAGTTGATCCCTTAAAGTATTTGCCGAAGCGATAAGAAGTGTATTCTATTGAGGTATTAATCATAGTAAATCATTGATTAAAAAGAATACTGTTTGATTAAATAAATTGGAGTTAGTGTGAATATATAATAGTTAATAATAAGCTTGCGAGATAAGGGAGAACACCATGGTAAAAGAAAAAAAACAAACGACCGTGCTTAAAGACAAAGTACAAAAATCGTCAGGTGTTGATGCAACACAAATTTATTTAAGTGAAATAGGGTTTTCACCATTACTAAGCGCAGAAGAAGAAGTTTATTTCTCGCGCCTATCCCTAAAAGGTGATGAAGCATCACGTAAGCGTATGATAGAAAGCAATTTACGTTTAGTGGTTAAAATAGCTCGACGCTATAATAACCGTGGTTTACCTTTACTTGATTTAATTGAAGAAGGTAATTTAGGTTTAATTCGTGCTGTTGAAAAATTTGATCCTGAGCGAGGCTTTCGCTTCTCTACTTATGCTACTTGGTGGATTCGTCAAACGATAGAGCGAGCGATAATGAATCAAACACGTACCATTCGCTTACCCATTCATGTCGTTAAAGAATTAAATATTTATCTACGAACTTCACGAGAACTTATTCAAAAGTTAGACCATGAACCAACCGCTGAAGATATAGCCAATACACTAGATAAACCGGTTGCAGATGTCACTAAAATGCTGCGTTTGAATGAACGTATAGCATCAGTAGATACACCTTTTTCAGGTGACTCAGATAAAGTATTACTCGACGTTATTCCTGATAGCAAAAGTAATGGTCCAGAAGGAGACTTACAGTCGGAAGATCTGAGTAATAACATAGTGAACTGGCTAAATGAGTTAAACTCCAAACAAAAAGAAGTAATTGCTAGACGTTTTGGTTTAATGGGCTATGAAGCTGAAACATTAGAAAATGTCGGCATTGAGATAGGTTTAACTCGTGAACGAGTTCGTCAAATTCAAGTGGAAGGACTGAAACGCCTTCGCGATATCTTAAGTCAGCAAAACTTATCGATTGAAGCGTTATTTGAAAATCAATAATTTAAAATGTAGTCAAAAAAATAATTAAATTATTAAAATAATAAAAAGCAGGCTGTAAAGAATAACTTTACAGCCTTTACATGATAACTTTGTATTACTTATTTCATTAGTATAATAACACTATAATGAAATAGCTGTGTCTAGCTTATCCTACCATATAGAATTAGTTTATTAATGAGTTAACTTTGTATGCTTCTCAAATTTTACAGTACAATGTAAACCTGAAGTATTTGCTAATTTTAGTGGTATTGTTAATGGCACTACTCTTTTAAGCCGCTAACGATTATAGTGTTGTCTTAACCGTTTCCTTATTGCTCGTGTGGTAGTGGCAGTAGCTGCTGAACAAATATTGTTCAATATTTGTTTTATTGATTTTACTGTAGGAATAAATAACAATTAATTGTTTATTTTGCTCAAGTTATTTTATTTTAAGCCGATACTATAATTGAAGATATTCGTCTAAACTTATCACAGGCGGCATCCACTCTATAAAAGGGAAAACTATGAACAATAAATTATTATCAAAATCACTGGTGTTTACTGCAATTTCTTTTATTGCAACAACGGTTAATGCACAAAGTGTTGATTTTCCGGTTAGTTTTAGAACAATTTCTGATGTTGAGATTCAACAAGTACAAGCGCTAAGTTTCGGCGCAACAATGTTTTCAGCCAATGGTGGTACATGTTCAATGGATGCATCTGGGACAACTATAAATGATGCGGACGCTGCTATTCTACGAGGAACACCTGTATCAGGTAGCCTTGCAGGTGCTGTGACAGGTACAGGTTGTATTGATACTGCAGCAGGTATATCTGGAAACCAAATAGGTATTTATCGAGTGATAGGCATTTCTGGTTCTGATGTTCAAATTACTGTCAATGAAGTAACTGGTAGTGACTTTACTTATACTCCGGATTCTGGCTGTATCAGTAATTATGATGGCGCTACCGCTGGCGATACCTGTCAATCTTTCTTTGTTTCCTCTCCGACAACTACCGCTTTAGCTGATGCGACAGATGGTGCTGATGCTAATGTTACTGAGGGCGAATTACGTATAGTGATTGGTGGTAAAATTACTATTAACACGGATTTAACCGCTGATACTAACTATTCGCAAGACTTTACAATTGATGCAATATATTAAGATAGTATCTTAAGGTACTATATTTAACGACGATGAAAAGCCATGTTATTATTCACATGGCTTTTTTTTGTCCGTTTTGTATTTGTTTGGTATTTAATGAGTTTTTATATGTTAGTAAAAGTAAAATATATATGTGTGTTAATCGTAATATTATTAACGATTGCCACTTTTAATGTTAATGCTATTAGTTTAACAAGTAATAGAATTTATCTTGATAATAATAATCGAGTTGCCTCATTTATTGTTTTAAATCGCAGTTTAACGGCTGAAGAATGCCGCTTGTCTTTTCGCTATTTTGAATTTGATAATGCTGCGGTAATGGGGAAAGAGTTAACCGATACATTACCGAGTAATAATACCAGTAAAACAGTTAAATTTTCGCCACGTCGATTTTCAATTGCTGCAGGTAAATCTCAAGCTATTCGCTTATCGTTAAGGCGCAGTGCAGACACAGATAAAGCTGAATATCACAGTTACTTAAGTGTTAGTTGTGGAAAAATTTCCCCTCCGACACCAAATTTAGTCAATGTTGCTCCGCGACTTGTACATAATGTTCCTATTGTTGCTCGCACAGCTAAATTGAATGCTCAAGCAAGCTTTACTAATGTAAAGCTATTAGATAATGGAAAAGTATCTTTTAGATTGAATCGGGAAGGAAATCGTTCAATCTACGGAGACTTAGAGGTTTTAAATAAGCGAACTGGCAAAAAAGTTAACGGGTTAAAGTCTATTTCAATCTATACTCAGTCAAGTTATCGAGATTTTGAATTTTCAGTACCTGTTAACCTTGCTGAAAGTGATATTTCGCTACGTTTTACCGAAGTAGAAAAATATGGCGGCTCTTTAACCGTTACACATAATGATTAAAATGTTACAACAACAATACAAGCAATTCTTGCTTAGCTAGAAGAGTTGCTTGCTGATATAGATTTCCACCTTTAATTATAATCTTAATTAATAAACTGTTGTTTAATTAATGGCATATAAAATGCTTTATGAATTATTCATGGATATTTTATCTTCGTAAAATCATTTCGCTATAATATCAATATATATGTATGAAACTTACGAGGCTTGAATAAAAAATAATTAATAACAATGGGTTAATATGAATAAAAAGAAATTAATACCTTATGAAGTACTGTTTTCAGTGCGTCATCTTTTTGTCATTTTTATTTTTTTATCTTGGAGCAGTGTAAGTTCTAGTGCTCAATTACATAAATTGGTTATTAATGATGAATTTTTATTGCTTGATACCTATTTAGATAAAGATCAAATATCTTCTTCGATAGATGCTTACTCTATAGATGGTAAATTACTTTTAGCGGTTCAGCCATTATTTGATGTATTAACATTAAGAAACTCGATTACAGGCAAAGAATTAAATGTATGGAAAGAGAACAAATTATATAGTTTTGAATTAATAGATAAAACTAAGATCAATGCTGATGGTTACTGGCTTGATGATGGTTATTATTTATTTATCGACAGTAAAACTCTCAGTGATTTATTTAATGTTGAAATTAGCTATAACGAGAGCAACCTAAAATTACATATAACTACTTCCGATTATAAATTTCCTAAACAGCAATTAGCAAAATTGTCTTTACAGCGTACTTTATCTCGCAACGGTAATAAAGTTAACTATTCTGATTTACTTGATGAAGACATTATTGAAGATGAATATCGTTTATTTACTATACCTCATGGCAGCTTTTCGAGTAATTTGAATCTTGATAGTGATGATAACACTTCGCTTAATTATTCATTGCAAACAGTTTCTGATTTTTTATATCACTCTGCAAATATCACTATTACTGATACCAACAAACAAGATCTTACTGGATCGGTACGCTTTTCAAGATATAAAACCAAGCCAAATGAGATGATTTTTGATGCTTTTGATAGTTATTCCTTTGGTGATATTAGTACTACAGGTAGGAATTTAACAACATCAACGCGATCTGGGCTAGGTGCTGTGTTCTCGCGAGCACCAGAAGCATATCGCAATAGGAACGTTGGTATAACGTTAGAAGAAACAGCAATTCCTGGCTGGAGTGCTGAACTTTATCGTAATGGACAGTTTATTGAGCTAAAAGTAGTGCCTGCTGATGGTAATTTGATCTTTGATGACGTCGAAACGCAATATGGTAATAATCGTTACGAAATTAAGCTTTATGGTCCTTTCGGGGAAGAAAAAATAATAACCCGTTATTATAATATTGATAGTAATGCTTTATCAGCAGGACAAATGGCTTATAGTTTTTATGGGGTTGATCGTACTAAAAGGGTTATTAATGATCAAAGCGACACTGATTTTTCACTTACGGATTCTGGTTTTACTTTTGACTATGGCATAAGTGATCATTGGTTACTTGGTTTAAGTGCTGTTCAATCGACGACTAACTTTAATGGGAAAAAACAAAGTTTTGTTACTTTAAAAAATGCTTTTGTTTTGCCTGGATATTTATTTGAAAATGAAATTTCAGCACAAAACGAGGCAGGTTATTCACAAATATCAACGCTTACAGGTAATGCTTATGGCAGAGATACCTTTTCTGTTGTTTATCAATCAGCAGATGATTTTAGAAGTAGCAGGATTAATTCAGCTGATAGCCGTTGGCACAATATTTATGCTAATTATGCCGGTTCTCTTCCATCTTTAGGCTCTCTTGGCTATGGCATAGGGGTCGGTTATAACACCATTAAAGATGATAGTTCTGTCAATAATATTTTGGGAAAAGAAGATAACCATTGGCAATTTAATCAACGATTATCAAAATCATTTGGTGGTGTCAGTGTAACTAATACTTTGTATTATAACCGTTATGAACAGCTAGAATTTGAAACAATTACTGAAGAAGATAAAATAAACAATGCGCGTGTATTACTTGAAGACTGGTCTGGTAACTTAGGTCTTGGTGGTTCACTGACGAATAATTTAAGATTGAATGCAGGTATACAGTATAAGCCCGATAATGATAGCGATATCATTCAAAGTGGTAATATTACTTTAAGTTGGTTTAACAATAGATTCTATCATAGCCTTCGAGGTATTTATTATTTAGCTGACACCAATAATAAATGGCAACTTGGTTACAACATGAGTTGGGATAATAATTACTTTTCGAGTAATTTATCTAGTACTTATAATGCGGAAGATGAATGGACTATTGGTTTAGGATTTAATTTGTTTTTTGGGTATGATCATCACAATAAGACAATGAGAATATCGAACGATTTATCCTCGGGCTCTGCTTCTATTAATACCTATAGTTATTTAGATAGAAACCCAAATGGTTGGAGGGATGAATCTGACTGGGATTTAGAAGGGGTTTCTTTTACAGGTAATAGTGCCTGGAAAAATATAAAAAGTGGTGAGAATGGCAGAGTAGTCGTGCCAGGGGTAAGTACAAATACACCTTTTAAATTTAATGCTAGTTGGGAGTATGGCACCAGTACACTACAGAAAGATTATGTCATATATACTCATCCGGGCGCTTATGTTGATGTTAATATCCCGTTTTATATTACTACTGATATTTCAGGTTTTGTGTATGTAACGAATAGTGAAAACGAAGATCGACCTTTAGCAGGAGCGATTTTATATATACAAAATAGTTTTGGTGAAATAGTTAAAGAAGTAAATACAGATCAAGATGGCTTTTATGAAGCGAGAAACCTTAAGCCAGGACGTTATCAAGTTGCCATTCTACCAGAGTATTTAGATAAAAGTGGCTTCACTGCGAACAATGTTGGTTTTGAATTTACAACGAGTAGTAAAGGTGGGTTTGTTGAGCTTGATGATATAAAGTTAACACTTTCAGATAGTAATGGACAAAGAAAAGCGCAAAATTTACGACTATTACGCTTGAATGTTAATAATTCAGGGCAACAAGTTTGGCTAGATAAAGACGATCCGCTTAGTCGACAAATTTATAGTTTACCTGCTCGTACTAATTTTCAAGTGCAACAACGTTATTCTCAACCTGACAAACTTCCTGTTGCACCCAAACGCAGGGATTACATAGCCATAAATCCCGTGCAGCGAAATGAACTTCCAATAAAGCCTATAGAAAGAACTGAGAGCATAGTTAAAATGCAAGAAAGAGAACACTTGCCAGAAGCGCTAACTCGCACGTTATCATCGATTAAGGCGAAGGAGTTAAATAATAATTTAACTCGCTTAAATGGAAACGTAACTCCTGAAAAAATTGTTGAAAATAATGATACTAGAGGCACAGAGTTTGTGATACAGCTAGCTGCTCACAATTATAGAGCAAATGCATTAGCTGCGGCTAAGCAGTTCAATAGTTCAATCCCATTATATATTGCTGAAAAGGAAATTAATGGGGTGAAAAAATACTGTATAATCAGCCAAGCCTATAGTGACTATCAAACAGCAAAAGCGCGATTGGCTACTAATAATGTAATCGGGTGGGTAACATCCAATAATGCTTATTTTAATGTGCAAAAATTAAGTGATTAAAAGTAAAGGCTTTTACTGTATTGACACTGTCAATGATATCAAAGGGGAGAGGGAGGTATTATGAAAATTAAATTAACACTGATAGTCATTTTCGGCTTGTTTTTCACTTTTTTTCACAGCAGTACTAAAGCTGATGCATATATTATTGAAAGGAGTCGGATTAATTTTGGTTCGTTAATTTATATCTCTGGTGGTTGTGTCATGGCCTATGACACAAAATTAATCACTAATGTAATAGGCTCTAATATTTGTATCTCTGAAGAAGGGCAATTAGGCAAGTACCGTATTTATGCCGACCCTCATACTGAAATAGCCATTACTGTCAAGTCACACAATGATAATGGCAGTGGCATTATTTATGTGCCTGATGGTGAAGTAACGAATGATATAGAAAGTAAATTAATAATCGCTGATACCGGTATAACGATTAATAGCGAAACATCAGGGATTATTGATATAAACCTAGGCGGAAGGATCAGAATTAACGGTATATTAAATTCAAATAATACTTATTCTGAAAACTTCAGTATTGAGTTTAATGAGATTTAATTGTTTTATAAAGATATTTTACTGTTAATTAATTTAAAGGCACATTTTATGCATTATTTATTTGAACTGAACCTGAAACATAAAGAAAGTGCTATGTTTTTGACTTTTACTTACTAGGTATTGTTATGAAATTTTACGTATGTTTACTTTTGATAGGGCTATTAACTGCCTGTACGTCATTTTCACAGAATGATTTTTATCATACTTTTAGAACAGAACAGCCAGAAAAAATAGAAAAGACAAAAGTGGTTAAGCATAAACCCATTGATAGTGAAAATTTAGAAAATCATAGCTTAAATGCAATTGTACAAGGCCTAGCTTTTCAAATGTTAGATAACAGTGTTTTTGTTAGTCATAAAACACCTATTGCCATGGCTTCTTTTGTTAATTTAAATGATTTAGAAAGTACTAGCTGGCTAGGAAATTTAATATCAGAGAGTTTTATATATGAATTTCAACGTCATGGTTTAATTGTTGTAGATTTTAAAACGACCGGTTTTTTTAGAGTTACTAGTGAAGGGGATTTTGTTTTTAGCCGCGATTGGAAAGAATTACCGGACAATCAAATTATAGATTATGTAGTTACAGGTACTTTATTGGAACAAAAAGATGGTTTTATTGTTAATGCTCGAATGATCGGTATGATATCTCATGTGGTTGTTGCAACAGCTCAGACTTTTATTCCTCGATGGGCTATAGGTGAAATGTTATCTAAAGATAACCTTGTAGAAGATGATATGAAAGTAGAGAAGTCTGCTGATAAAGAAAATGATAAAGCATCTTGGATTGAGATTACTAACTAACGTAAAATAATTAGCCTTATTATACCGTGCTATAAAATAAGTATTGTTTAATAAGCAATGTTCAATGAGCGCTGTTTAATAAATATCGTTTACTATAAAAATCTTCTAATTTATTAAAGTGCTAACCATATTAGACAGTGCACTATTAAAGCTGTAAAGTTTAGCTTCAACATTCCTGTGTCATCACAAAAATATGATTGCTGACTTATCTCATTTAGTGAAGATAAGTCAGCAGTTCAGTCTTTTTCAATATATTAAAGCTTTGTTTTTAAGTCGAATAGCAAGTCTAATGCTTGTTTAGGCGATAAGTCATTCACATCAGTATTACGTAAAGTATCTATTGCAGGGTGTTCATCTGCGACCAAGGCTAATTGTTGAAAATTGTCTGATTGTGGAGGCAAAATAGAAGCAACTTCCTGATTCTCTAACTCGACCAGTCTTTGCTTAGCCCGTTTGATAACCATTTTAGGAACTCCGGCAAGTTGAGCAACTTGTAAACCAAAGCTTTTACTTGCCGGGCCTTCTTGCACTGCATGCATGAAAATAATGCTATCGTCATGCTCCATTGCATCTAAATGTACATTGGCTAGCGTTGGTATTTCTTGGGCAAGTAAAGTTAATTCGAAATAGTGGGTAGCAAATAAAGTAAATGCTTTTGTTTTTAACGCTAACATTTCAGCACAAGCCCATGCTAAAGAAAGACCATCATAAGTACTAGTGCCACGCCCAATTTCGTCAAGTAAAACTAAGCTTTTCTCGGTAGCATTATGAAGAATATTAGCGGTTTCAGTCATTTCAACCATAAAAGTTGAGCGACCACTCGCTAAATCATCAGAGGCACCGATACGGGTAAATATTCTATCAACTAAGCCAATTTTAGCTGAATTGGCTGGAACAAAGCAGCCAATATGCGCAAGTAACACAATTAATGCAGTTTGACGCATATAAGTTGACTTACCGCCCATATTAGGGCCTGTAATTATTAACATCTTACGTTGTTCTGTTAATAGGATTGGGTTAGCAATAAAGGTGTTATTAGTCATTTGTTCCACTACTGGATGTCGACCTGCATCTATTTCAATTCCAGTAGCGTTGACTAAGGTAGGTTTTACATAATTTAGGGTAATAGAACGCTCAGCAAAGTTAGTTAATACGTCAAATTCAGCAATAGCTTGACTGAGTGTTTGTAATCTTGCTAATTCAGGTAGTACGAGATCGAATAATTCTTGGTAAAGGCGTTTCTCTAATGCTAAAAATTTACCTTGAGCACTTAGTACTTTATGTTCATGCTCTTTTAATTCTTCAGTAATAAAACGTTCATTATTTTTTAATGTTTGGCGGCGTATATAATCGTCAGGTACGTCATTTGCCGCCGTTCTACTCATTTCAATAAAGAACCCATGAACTTTGTTATAGCCTACTTTTAAAGAATGGATACCAGTACGTTCTTTTTCTCTTTGTTCTAATTGTGCTAGAAACTCAGTCGCACCATCACTTAAATCACGTAAGACATCGAGTTCTTCATGATAACCAGGTGCTATAACACCGCCATCTCGAATAAGGACAGGTGGATTATCGACAAGTGCTTTTTCCAGTAGCTCTTGAATACTAGGGATTGGTGCCATTAATTTAGCTAATGTGTTTACATAACCAGTATTGGCGCTTGCTGATAAGTAGTTTTGTAGTTCGGGTAAAGATTGTAAGGTATTACGTAATCGAGCAAAGTCACGCGGTCTTGCTGAGCCTAATGCTATGCGAGAGACAATACGTTCAATATCACCAAAGCCTTTTAAAATGGGTTTTGCATCAATATGTAAGTCAGTTGAAATTATTTGTTCAATGGCATTTTGTCTATCAGATAAAATACTTAAATCACGCAATGGAAAATGTAACCAACGTTTTAATAAACGAGATCCCATAGGGGTAGCAGCATAATCTAATATCGCAGCCAGAGTATTATCCACACCACCTTGTAAGTTTTGTGTTAGCTCTAAATTTCGTCTTGTTGCTGCATCAAGGACGACACCCGAAGTCGCAGATTCGCAAATTATTGCACGAATATGTGGTAATGCGGTTCGTTGTGTATCTTTCACGTATTGAAATAAACACCCCGCAGCAGATAAACCTAATAATTTATCATCAACACCAAACCCAGTTAGCTCTTTTGTTCCAAACTGCTTATTAAGTAAAGCCACTGATGTTTCAAGATCAAACTCCCATTCTGGACGTCGGCGTAATCCTTTATATTGATCAACATGTTGCAGTGATGAAAGCGTTTCTGAGTAAAGTAATTCAGCAGGTGAAAGGCGTTGTAATTCTGCCTGTAATTGTTCACTTGTTTGCGGCTCTGTAATGACAAAACGGCCACTAGTCATATCTAAATAAGCTAAACCGAAACTTGGATCGGAAGCTTTTTTAGACTTAGCGTTATTTTCAGTAATAGCAACAATTAAGTTGTCTTGCCTATCAGATAAAAGCGCTTCATCACTCACTGTACCTGGCGTTATAATTCTGACTACTTTACGTTCTACTGGGCCTTTACTTGTTGCAGGGTCACCAATTTGTTCACATATAGCAACGGACTCTCCCAGTTGAACTAGTTTAGCTAAATAATTTTCTACCGCATGGTAAGGAACGCCTGCCATTGGAATAGCGTTCCCGCCTGTTTTACCGCGTGCTGTCAATGAAATATCTAATAAGTCAGCGGCTTTTTTTGCATCATCAAAGAATAGTTCGTAGAAATCACCCATACGATAAAAAATCAGAATATTAGGGAATTCTGCTTTTATTGTTAGGTATTGACGCATCATAGGGGTGTGTGAAGAAAGGTCTTGCGTTGTTGTGGTCATTTAAATGCTGCAACTCATAGAATCAATAAGGTTGGTGAAAGAGGATTATGCCATATTTAACAAATAAAATTATGAATTATTTTTATAAAAACTTTAAATTTAGCTTAGCTATAAAACTACTGTGTAAACAGTGGTAAATCAAATTAGTAACTTTTTTAAGTCAAAAATGCAAAAGTTATTAATGTTGTTTTTAATCTTTTATATCAATAAGTTAAAAGTATAGGTTTTTATTTTTTTTAATTTAAATAAAATAAATTATAAAAAAACTTGATACTGTACGACCATACAGTATACTTGCTCTATCAAAACGACGTACCAGACGTTATTAGTGGAGTAAATTATGAAAGACGATAAAGAAAAAGCATTAGCAGCAGCCCTAGGCCAAATCGAAAGACAATTTGGTAAAGGTTCAATAATGAAGCTTGGCGACAATACTACAATGGATGTAGAAACTATTTCAACTGGTTCGTTAGGTCTAGATATTGCCCTAGGCGCCGGTGGTTTACCTATGGGAAGAGTTGTTGAAGTTTATGGTCCAGAATCAAGTGGTAAAACAACATTAACTTTAGAGGTTATTGCTGAAGCGCAGCGTAATAATAAAGTTTGTGCTTTTATTGATGCTGAGCATGCACTTGACCCTATTTATGCTGAGAAGCTTGGTGTTAACATTGATGAATTACTTATTTCACAACCTGATACCGGTGAGCAAGCACTTGAAATTGTTGATATGTTAACTCGCTCTGGTGCTATCGACGTTATTGTAGTTGACTCTGTAGCTGCTCTTACACCTAAAGCTGAGATTGAAGGTGACATGGGTGATTCACATATGGGATTACAAGCGCGTATGTTATCGCAAGCTATGCGTAAGTTAACGGGTAATTTGAAAAAATCTAATACCATGCTTATCTTCATTAACCAAATTCGTATGAAAATTGGTGTTATGTTCGGTAGCCCTGAAACAACTACTGGTGGTAATGCACTTAAATTTTATGCCTCGGTTCGATTAGATATACGCCGTATTGGTGCGGTTAAAAATGGTGATGAAATTATTGGTAATGAAACGCGTGTCAAAGTTGTAAAAAATAAAATTGCTCCACCTTTTAAACAAGCTGAATTCCAAATACTGTATGGTTTAGGTATTAACAGCTTAGGTGAATTAATTGATTTAGGTGTTAAAAACGGTTTTGTTGAAAAGGCTGGCGCTTGGTATAGCTGTAATGGTGAGCGTATTGGACAAGGTAAAGCAAACGCCGCTAAGTATCTTGAAGAAAACCCAGAAATGGCGAAAGATGTTGATGCTAAATTAAGAGAGCTATTTCTGAGTAAGAATATTGATGCCAAGAAAGTTGAACCGGAAGGCTTAGACATAGTAGAAGAGTAATACTATTATGTAACCTCAATCTAGTTTGAGTGAATTTATCTATAAAACCTTTGCTACTTTAGCAAAGGTTTTTTTTATTTAATATAATTGTATATAGACAGTATTAATAGGTCAGTTACTTGGGTTCAAGGTAAGAAAAGAGAAAATAACGTAAATTAAGACACATTATGAAAGAGATTGAATTACCTATAACCCAGACAGTATCAGCGACTATCCAATTTACGAAAGAAGGGATAATTGATAAAGATATAGGCTTTATCATAAATACTGAAATACAAGAGAGTATGCGTGTTGCCAGAAACAATGGCGGTAAAATTCTTTATGCTACAACATCTATTGAGCAAGAGTTAGAAAGCTTTCTTATGACTTATTTTATGGGGCCATTCAATGAACCTGATGCACGTAGGCATTTATTTGAAAATGAACTTTTAAAATCAACAATTATGTCTTTTTCAAGTAAGAAGTCTTTGTTCATTAAAATTCTTAACTCAAAGAGGTTCATCAAGGGAAGTGAGAAAGAGCAATTAACTAAACAATTAAATACTATCATGAATTGGCGCAACGCTTTTGCACATGGCAAAGTCCAGCATGATACTGAAAAGGGCTGTAGCCTGAAATACTATTCGGGCAATCAAAAAGAGCAAATACTTGATGATAAGTATTGGGATACTGTTTTAAGTGTTTTTGAAAGCTGTAAAAAATTATTAACTAAATCAAGAGATAATATGCAGCGTAAGCTATACCCTGATTCGTTTTAAACTAGACAATCCATATGTTCCAATGGTGAATAAATGACAAACATTCCTAAAGTTAATAGCTTAAGCATTACTATGTTTCCTGCGTCCTATGGTGACAGCTTTTGGGTTTCAGTAGAAGAAGATAGCTTAGATATTTTGATCGATACAGGGTTTAAAGGTACTTATGAAGATCATATCAAATCAAAATTAACTGAACTCAAGACAAAGAATAAATCTTTAGATTTTTTAATTGTTACTCATATAGATTCAGATCATATATCGGGGTCATTGTCCTTGTTAGAAGCTAATGAATTATCTAAAAAAATTAATATTAAAAACATTTGGCACAATAGTTACCGACATATTCAAAATAGTCCCACTAATGAAAACAAACTGTCGTTAAAGGATCAAAGGATACTCCAGCAAATAAATATTAATGGATATAAAAATGATGAAACCATTGTTCAAAACCACAATAAAGATATCAGTGGTAAACAAGGTTCATCTTTAGCTTCTCTTATTTTTAAAGGTGGTTATGACTGGAATGCACAATTCAACCATGACGCAGTTTGTGTCGAGAATGGTACAGATATAGAGCTTTCAAAAAATGTGAAATTAATTCTTCTTTCTCCAGATAAACCTAAACTGCAAAAGCTAATGATATTCTGGAAAAAGGAGTTAAGGAAGCTAGGAGTTAGTAGTTCTGCACTGGATAATCAATTTTTCGATGATGCATTTGAGTTTTTAGTTTCTCATGAAAAACCGATAAAAAAGAACATAAACAAAAATATATCTAGTAAAGGAATCAATATAGAAAAGTTGATGGCTGAGGTTTTTGAAGAAGATGATAGCCCTACAAACGGTAGTTCAATTTCGTTTGTCTTGGAGTATGGAAATAAAAAACTTCTTTTTTTGGGGGATTCACACCCATCAATAATAGAACGAGCGTTAAAAAATAAATATCAACAAGAACAATTATGGTTTGATGCAATTAAAGTAGCTCACCATGGCTCACATAAAAATACCAGTCCGAGCTTATTAAGCCTTATAGATTCAGATACATACTTTATTTCAACTAACAGCTATAAGTTTGGCCACCCTGATTTAGCTACTATTGCTAGAATTGTAGGCCGAAAAACAAGTGTTAATCGAAAGGTGATTTTCAATTATGAAACGGATACATCTAATTATTTTGATAACGAAAAATTAAAAGAAACATACAATTACAGCGTGTATATTTCAGGTGCAGACGAAGCATTTACTTTTATAAAGGACTAATTAAAGTGCAAAATTATTTAGAAAAGTATGTAGGTAGAATTTATTGTAATGACGATGTAGGTACAGCTTTTCTTGTTTCAAACAAAGAGCTTTTGACAGCATATCATACAGTCGAAAATGTAGAAGAAAATACTACTGTAATTTTCGTTGAGCTAGATGAAATATCTAGTGAGCCATTAGAAGTCAGATTAAAGGACTTCGATGAAAGCCTTGATATAGCCATTTTAGAGTTAATACAACCGTTAGATATAGAGTACTTTTTAAAACTATCCAATCAAGTCATTAGAAATAATTCTACCTGGAGTACTTTTGGTTTTCCTGGAGGAAAATTGAATGCAGGCGCTAAACTGGATGGAATAGTTGCTAGATCGAATGTGAATATTGAAAGATCGAATTATGAGTTAGATTTGGAATATAACCAGAGTAATGAATGCATAGAGGGTCTATCGGGTGCCCCTTTGATGGTTAGTGATACAACCATTGGTGTAATTACAAAAGAACTAGATGGTACGTTAGGCGCTATAAGTGTATGCAAAATAGCTACGTTACTAGATAAAAATTATATTACATATGAATCTCAAGAAGAAAGTTTGGGAGATGAGAGTGGTTTTGAATTAAATACCCCTGTTGTAGATAAGTTAACAAATAAGATCACCTCTTTAGATTCAGGTTACCTCTTTCTCAAGGGGCATCCTGGGTCTGGTAAAACGACTATTGTTGAGTCGGTAGGTTATGCTAAAAGTGACATTGTAGTTCTTGGAAAGTATTTTCTGCTTGAAAAAGGTAAGGAAAACCTTCTTTCGTTAAGAATGAATCACTTAAAGTTCTTAGAATGGTTAGAGGATAGAGTTGTTGCGGATTTGTATAACGCTATCCCGCAGAAATCAGAGAGAGATATTAATCAATGGATTACAACAATATTAGATTTATTACAAAAGTTGTCAGAAAAATATGCGGCAAAACAAACTAAATGCGTTATTTTTGTTGATGGCATAGATGAGCTTTTCAAATCAAATAAAATAGAAGAGTTTTTTTCTGCTTTACCAGTTACTTTACCTAAAAATATTATTTTCGTAATTGTCGGTCAAAATGAAAGCAGCCTTCCTCCTAAGCATATAATTCAAGATGATAAAAAAATAATATTAGTAACTCCATTACCTGTAAATACATGCTTAAGACTTATCAATAAAGAACTACCTGAACTAGCATTTGAACTTCGTAATAAAATGGGGAAATGCTCAGAATACCATCCACTCTATCTTCGATATTTAATTGAGTACGTTAGAACCAATATGCCAGTCGATGGAGAACAAGAAATCAATAAATGGCTGGATAGGTTACCTCAAGTTAGCGGTGAGATTGAGGTCTATTATGAAAGCCTCTGGCAAGATATTGTAAAGAAAGACGAATTGCTTTATCTAATATCATTAATCACCCGTTTTAGGGAATGCATATCACATAAATCGCTTATTGAAACGGTTCCAGTGAAGTGGCATAGTTAATTTGGCCACCTAATTAGAGGTGTTATTATACACCTCATCAAACTTTAGGTGACACTATGAAAAGAAGAACAAGACCCAATTTTACACCAGAATTCAGACTTGAATGTGCTCAGTTGGTCGTTGATAAAGGCTATTCAGTTATTGAAGCTTCACAAGCCATGAATGTGGGAAAATCATCACTTGATAAATGGGTTCGTCAGTTAAAAGGTGAGCGTAATGGCATCACAAGTAAAGCAACACCATTAACACCAGACCAGCTTGAAATTCGTGAACTCAAAAAACGTATTGCCCGTATTGAGGAGGAAAAGGAAATTCTAAAAAAGGCTACGGCTCTCTTGATGTCGGACTCGCTGAACAGTTCACGATAATCAAAGCCCTTAAAGGGAGTCACGCTGTTAAACGTTGCTGTGAGGTATTCGAAATACATCGCAGCA
>Ga0193951_1000028_pt1 | contig 60712 bp, 58 predicted proteins | sample BB_2_MG_FD_140370 | JGI IMG/M metagenome (GOLD analysis project Ga0193951, IMG submission 140370) | Microbial mat bacterial communities from the Broadkill River, Lewes, Delaware, United States - BB_2_MG | ecosystem: Environmental > Aquatic > Freshwater > River > Microbial mats | place: USA...
CCAAGGTTAATTTAAAGCCTAAATTGTAATCGCGCTGTGTACGCTTAATCCTTTGCGAGTCTTTACTTTTCATAATAAGTCGATTTTGTGTCAACTTATTTCAGGACGGGACAAGTTTTTATAATAAGCCAAGCCTAAGATGCTTGGCTTTTTTTATGCAATAAACGGGTTAACTTAATTGATAAATCGGTAAGAATAATCTTAGAGTTTCCGTTACGTTCAATGTGATAGATAGCATCTTGTATTTCGTTTGAGATGTCTAAAATATTTGAATCATGTACAAAAGGAGCAAATTTTTCGAGTTTGAAATCTTCAGATTTTGGTTCTAAATATACTAAGCTATCGGCTTTATAGTTGAGTAGTAACGCTTGTCTAAAATAATCTAAACAGAAGTTAAGGAACTTTTTTTGCGTTTCTCTTCCTGTCTTGGCGATGTCTTCAGACCATGATATTAAATCGTGAATAGCTGCTTTATTACCTCTGGCTTTAAAGGCGGATCGGATCCAGAAAACAAACCATTTTTCAAACTGAATATCTTCACTATCGTGATAAATGAGATCACAGGCTTTATTATAATTACCATTAGATTGATGCGCAATTTTAATGGCTACAGACTGCTCAATATGATAATTTTCAATTAAAGCTTCAGAAATAGCTTCTTCTGCAAGCGGTGGAAAATGTAGAATCTGACATCGTGAACGAATGGTATTAATAATCTGTTCTTCGTCTTCAGCTATGAGAATAAAGATTGTTTTTTCTGGTGGCTCTTCTATAAGTTTTAGGAGCTTATTTGCGGCTTGAGTATTCAATTTTTCAGCCATCCATATAATCATCACCTTATAACCTCCTTCATAAGATTTTAAGGTTAAAGATTTTACGATATCAAGAGCTTCATCGACACCAATCTGTCCTTGTTTATTATCCACACCTAGAAGCTTATACCAATCAAAAAGATTTCCGTAAGGTTGTTGGTCTAAAAGTAGTCTCCATTCTTCTAAATAGTATTTAGAAACTGGTTTACTTTTTACTTTATCACTAGTGGTTACAGGGAAGGCGAAGTGTAAATCTGGATGCGAAAAATTCTGAAACTTTATGTTACAAGATTCATTTCCTCCTCTATTTTCACCATCTGTATTGCCGCATAAAATGTATTGTGCGTATGCCAGTGCCATGGGAAGTGTACCAGAACCCTCAGGACCTACAAATAATTGCGCATGGGCAATTCTACCCGCATCTACACTTGTAGTGAGGTGATTTTTTATGTGTTTTTGACCTAAAACTTTAGAAAATTGCATAAAGCAAAACTATATAAAAAAAATCTGTTTCTAATCTTTATATTTGTGTTTCAAAACTCAAAACATATGAAGACACTTAACGATTTTAACTTTCAAGATAAAAGAGCATTAATACGTGTAGATTTTAATGTGCCCTTAAATGATGATTTTCAGGTTACTGACGCGACAAGAATAGTATCAGCGAAACCGACAATTATTAAAATTTTAGAAGACGGCGGAAGTTGCGTTTTAATGTCGCACTTAGGTCGTCCAAAAGGTGTTCAAGATGAATTTTCACTGAAACATATCATTCCAAAAATTGAAGATATATTAGGTGTGGAAGTAAAATTTGCAAGTAATTGTGTAGGGGCAGAGGCAGAAGAAAAAGCAAATGCCTTGCAACCAGGTGAAATATTATTGCTAGAAAATTTACGTTTTCATGATGAAGAAAAACAAGGAGATAAAGATTTTGCAGAGCAGTTGTCAAAATTAGGAGATATATATGTTAACGATGCCTTTGGTACAGCTCATAGAGCGCATGCTTCAACAACTATTGTGGCTGAGTTTTTTCCTGAGCATAAATGTTTTGGAAATCTATTAGCTCAAGAAATTGAAAGTATTAAAAAGGTTTTAGAAGATGGTGAAAAACCAGTTTTAGCAGTACTTGGTGGAGCTAAAGTATCTTCTAAAATTACGGTGATAGAAAACATATTAGATAAGGTAGACCACTTAATCATTGGAGGCGGAATGACTTTTACATTCATAAAAGCTAAAGGTGGAAAAATAGGAGATTCTATTTGTGAAGATGACAAAATGGAGCTGGCCTTAGATATTTTAAAACAGGCTGAAGCTAAAGGAGTTAAAATTCATTTACCTGTAGACGTCATTGCGGCAGATGCATTTAGTAATGATGCCAACACGCAAGTATGCGATGTCACTGAAATTCCTGATGGATGGCAAGGATTGGATGCTGGCCCAAAATCGAGAGAAAATTTTGATGCCGTTGTAAATCAGTCTAAAACCATACTTTGGAATGGACCTTTGGGTGTTTTTGAATTAGAAACCTTCTCAAAAGGTACCATTGCGCTTGGTGATTCTATTGCAAACGCCACCAAAAATGGAGCGTTTTCTTTAGTAGGTGGTGGAGATTCTGTTGCTGCTGTAAAACAATTTGGTTTTGAAAATAAGGTAAGCTACGTCAGTACAGGTGGAGGAGCTATGTTAGAAAGTCTTGAAGGTAAAACCTTACCTGGTATTGCTGCGATTTTGAATTAAAAAGGACCATGAGAATATCTAAAGTTTTAATTATCGCTACCATAATGATCTTGATGGGTTGTTCTGGTAGTGATGATGGAAACTCTGAAACGGTAGATTCAAGGTATAAGGTTCTATTTAATTATGAAGGAGATCTCGTATTTATTGGAGATCAAACGAATAAAGTCATTTTTGAAAGCTTTTCTATAGACTATTATTTAAGTATATTAGGTTATTATCACGATACATCCACTAATTCTCTGTATTTTATTGCGCGGAGTGATTTTTATTCGGGCTTTAAATTGCATCATATTAATTTGCAAGAACTTTTTGAAACGAGAGATTATTACTATTCGGTTACATCTGTAGATATCAATTACAATTCAGACGATTATTTAATGTCTGGAGCCATGATGGAATCTGAAAATAGATACCATTTTATAGTGACGGAAGATGATTACAATATCCTTTTAAAAACTTACGAAAACGGATCATTAGTTGAAACGCATAACTTAACAACCACCTTTGATTTTGTAAACTTTGGTGTAGAAGGAATTGATTATTTACAAGATTCTAATAAGTTAGTGTTTATTCAAGATGTGTTTAATTCTTCTAGTAAGAAAACGAGTATTATTGATTTGAGTACGCTTAATTTAATAGGACAACACACCAATTTTAACTATAATTATTTTGGTAGTTTTGGAAATGAACAAGATCAATTTTTAATAGGAAGAAGAGAATCTGGTTTTGAAGTTTATGAGTATTTAACAGATATTCAAGGAAATACTATCTCTAATAATACAGATAGTTATTCATTTATAGGTCGTGCATCTATAGGCTATGATGCTAATGATAATGCCTTTGAATATTTTGCGGAAGGAGATGCTAGAGAAGAAGTAGGTACAATAAATACCACTACTGGTGAGTTGATAAAGGAAGGAATAGATGGAGAACCTCACTCCAGAAATTCACCAATTTTTTATTTTACACCCAATTAACACTTTATTTTATAAAGCTTAACTAATGCTGTTTAATATGTTACGATACATAATATTATATTTTTTTTTAATTGTTTTTGGTGTCATTACCTATGCACAAAACACTAATGATAGTATTGTAAAAAAATCATCGGACGTCGTTTCTACAAAAGATACAGTTTTAGATGGTAGACTTTTTAAATCTGAAAATAAGATTGAAGCTATAATAGATTCAGTCGATATTAAAAGTCTTACAGATTTGCCTGAGGTCGCAGAGCTCGATAAAAAATGGCTCGATGAGTTATATAGCAATTCACTTTTCGATACCATTTATAAATCCGTTACAGAGCTAAACTATGAACCTGTAGATTACCCAGAACTTTCTACAGACACATTAAAAGCGCGGTTAGAAAGACTTAATACTAGAACACCGTTTAATGTAGAATATAACGCGTCTTTAGAAAATGTGATAAAAAGTTATCTCAAGCATAGACGTAATTCTTTAGAACGTTTAATGGGATTAAGCCACTTTTATTTCCCAATGTTTGAGCAAGAATTTGATAAACACAACATTCCTTTAGAGATGAAATATTTGGCGATTGTAGAATCGGCATTAAAACCAAGAGCACGTTCTAGAGTGGGTGCAACAGGAATTTGGCAATTTATGTATGGCACCGGAAAAGAGCACAAACTCGACGTCAGTAGTTATGTTGATGATAGAAGTGACCCTATAAAATCTACGACTGCAGCAGCAGAATACTTAAATAGAGTGTATCGTATTTTTAACGATTGGGATTTAGCCTTAGCGGCTTATAATTCTGGTCCAGGTAATGTTAATAAAGCGATTAGAAGGTCTGGAGGTTTCAAAAATTACTGGAATATTAGACATAATTTACCAAGAGAAACGGCAGGTTATGTGCCTGCTTTTTTGGCTACAATGTACATTTTTGAATACGCAAAAGAACATGGGTTTAAACCAGAGCGTCCTCCTTTTCAATTGATACAAACCGATACTGTGCATGTAAAACAAATGATTTCGTTACATCATGTTTCTGAAGTAACGGGCATTAAAATTGAAGAATTACAGTTTTTAAATCCATCCTATAAATTAGACATTATTCCTAAGGTTAAAGGTAAAACGTATGCTTTAAGATTACCTCGAGAAGCGATTGGTACGTTTGTAACTCATGAAGATAAGATTTACGAATATGCAAATACGGAATTTAATAAGCGAGAAAAACCATTACCGAAGCTAGTTAGTGACGATACTAAAATTAGGTATCGTGTAAGAAGTGGTGATTATCTTGGTAAAATAGCTAGGAAATATGGAGTGAGAGTAAGCCAACTAAAACGATGGAATAACCTAAGAAGTAATAACCTTAGTATTGGTCAACGCTTAACGATTTATCCTAGAACACATGGAGGATCTAGCCCTTCTACACCTGTAAAAAAAGTGGTGAATAGCGCAGGAAAACAAACCTACACAGTAAAGTCTGGAGATTCTCTTTGGACGATTTCTCAAAAGTTTTCTGGAGTTTCAGTTCAAAATATTAAAGATTGGAACGATATTAGTGGTAATAAACTAAAAATTGGAATGACGCTTATTGTGTCTAAATAATAAACCAACAAAAATTATAAATTTATGAAAGCGCTATACTCTGTATTGATTTGTGTGTTGTTATTAGCATGTGGAGACAAAAAAGAAGCCGATAAATCCATCTATTTACCAGCTTCAAACGGAAATTTAAATTCCATTTCTGTTGTCGCAGATAATCTAGTTTGGGAAGGAGGAGTAGGAGAACGCGTGCGAGATATTTTTGCAGCTCCATTAGACGGTTTACCTACAGAAGAACCATTGTTTAACATGAGGCAAATCCCTACTCAAGTATTCGATGGCTTTGCTGCAAGAAGTAGAATTGTACTTAAAATTGAAAAAGGAGAGCTTGAAGCTACAACAAAAATTATCACAGACGCCTTTGCTAAGCCACAGACTGTTGCTGTGGTTGGTGGTAAAACCGACAAAGAGATAATTGCTCAATTAGAAGAAAATAGGGATAAAATTATTGATGCTTTTACAAAAGAAGAAGTGAAGGAAAAGCAACGTCGTATCGATTTGTCGTTGTTAGATGATACCAAAATGGAAAATAAATTGGGTATTACAATAAATATTCCTTCAGTATATAGAATTAGCAAAGCTGACGATGATTTTTTCTGGGTGCGTAAAAACCTTTCTAATTCTAAGACGATGGAGTTAATGTTCTTTGAAGTGCCATTAGAAACGATTTCTAAAGGAGACAGCACTATTGTAGATATCGTGAAAATGAGGGATGAGATTACAAAATCTAAAATTCCAGGTGAAGATGGTATTTATATGGCTGTAGAAGATGCTTATGCTCCATCAATGTTTAAAACTATAATAGACAATAAACCTGCTTACGAAATAAGAGGTATGTGGGAAATGAAAGGTTATACCATGGCTGGTCCATTTATAACGTATGCTATAGAAGATAAAATAAACAATCGTTACTTAATTGCAGATGGGTATGTATATGCTCCGTCCTTAGAAAAACGAGATTATATTTTTGAATTAGAATCTATTATTAAATCTATTACTATAAAGTAAAATTTAATAAGTTTCTGATATATCAAAAAAGGTCATCTAAATAATTACATTTTAGATGACCTTTTTTATTATGTGCAATGGAATTTAATCCATTGTTGCTACTTAATTATTCTCTTTACTGTCAGCAGATTCGTCTTTGCTTGCATCCTTAAATTCTTTAATACCGCTTCCTAATCCCTTCATTAATTCCGGAATTTTTTTACCGCCAAATAATAAAAGAATTGCAAGACCAATAATAACCCACTGCCATGGACCAACAAATAAAGGTATAATGCTTAAATTCATAATTTTTCAATTTAGACTGCAAAGTTAAGTAATTATAGTTTAATAATAGTGCTGTTATAGCAACTTTAAGACTTTATCATGATACTATTTCAGTATTTTAATTAATTTTGTTTTGATGGCAAAGAAGAAAATAAAAGAGAAAAAATTTACAAAAAAGTTACTTCATAAGTACCGTTTGGTCATTTTAAATGAAGATACTTTTGAAGAACGTTTTGCTATTAAATTAACGCGATTAAACGTTTTTATTTTGTCATCACTCTCAGCTATTTCATTAGTATTCTTTACGGTATTATTAATTGCATTTACTCCATTGAGAGAATATATTCCTGGGTATTCTTCAGCCAAATTAAAAAAGAAGGCTACCATGCTGAATTATAAAACAGATTCTTTAGTACAAGAATTAGAATTAAATAAACGGTATTACGCATCTATAAGAAAAGTACTCACAGGTGATGTGGCAACATTAGATTTTGATAGAGATTCGGTTATTGAAGCTGCTAAAAATGATTTAGATATTTTACAAGTACCTACTAATAAAGAAGATTCACTTTTACGAGAAAAAGTAGCAAAGGAAGATAAATACAATTTGTTTGAAGTTGCTGGTGATGATTCTAGTTATATTTTATTTCCACCAGTAAACGGCACTATTTCCGAAGGCTATAATTTAGAAGAAAAGCATTATGCTGTAGATGTTGTTATACCTGTAAACACACCAGTAAAAGCAACTGCAGATGGTACGGTAATATTTGCCGAATGGACCGTAGAAACAGGTTACGTTGTAATTATTGAGCACAACAGAGAATTGATTTCGGTTTATAAACACAATTCAGCTATTACTAAATATCAAGGAGATGTAGTACAGTCTGGGGAAGTCATTGCCATGTCTGGTAATGCAGGAGAGCTCACCACAGGACCGCATCTTCATTTTGAATTATGGAGTAAAGGCTATGCTGTAGATCCAACTAATTTTATCAATTTTGAATAATGCCTTCATTTAAAGCTGCACTTTCTAAACCGTTTGCTAAATATGTGGCAAAACGGATTCAAAAATGGTCAACGAGACCTGTTGAAACACAACAAAAAGTTTTCGAAAATTTAATATCTAAAGCCAAGCATACAGCTTTTGGTAAAGATCATAATTTTGAGAGCATAACAACGTATGCCGAGTTTCAGAAGAACGTGCCTATAAGGGACTACGAAGAATTAAAGCCTTACGTAGAACGCGTTGTCGCAGGTGAAGAAGATATTTTATGGAAAGGCAAACCATTGTATTTTGCTAAAACTTCAGGGACGACCTCTGGTGCAAAATATATTCCTATTACAAAGGAAAGCATGCCAACACATATTGAAGCTGCTAGAAATGCGATTTTAATGTATATCTATGAAACAGGACATTCAAAATTTGTAGATGGCAAAATGATTTTCCTTCAAGGTAGTCCTATTTTAGAAGAAAAGAATGGTATTAAGTTAGGGAGACTATCCGGAATTGTAGCCCATTATGTTCCTAAATATCTTCAAAAAAATAGATTGCCAAGTTTAGAAACCAACTGTATAGAGGATTGGGAAACAAAGGTTGAAGCTGTAGTAGACGAAACTATAAATGAAGACATGAGTATCATTTCTGGGATTCCATCTTGGGTACAAATGTACTTTGAAAAACTTATTGAAAAGTCTGGAAAACCAGTAGGAGAACTATTTAAAAATTTCAACTTATTCATTTTTGGTGGTGTTAATTACGAGCCTTACCGAGCTAAGTTCGAAAACCTAATTGGGAGAAAAGTAGATAGTATAGAATTGTATCCGGCTAGTGAAGGCTTTTTTGCCTATCAAGATAAACAGCAAGAGCGAGGGATGTTACTTCAGTTAAATTCGGGTATATTTTACGAGTTTATTGAAGCTGAACATTTTTTTGATGAGAACCCTAAACGGATCACCATTGCCGATGTAAAGTTAAGCGTAAATTACGTCATGATTATTTCTACAACCGCTGGCCTTTGGGCATACAATATTGGAGATACAGTAGAGTTTACATCATTAAAACCTTATAGAGTGATTGTAAGCGGACGCATAAAACATTTTATTTCTGCCTTTGGAGAGCACGTTATCGGAAAAGAAGTAGAGCAAGCCTTAAAGGATGCTACCGCCAAAACATCAATTTCTGTAAATGAGTTTACGGTGGCTCCTCAAATAAGTCCGGAAGAAGGCTTACCGTATCACGAATGGTTAATTGAATTTGAAAACGAACCTGACGATGAAGCCACACTTATTGAAGCTCTAGATCAGTCTTTACAGCAACAAAATAGTTATTATTTAGATTTAATCGAAGGTAAAGTACTGAGACCGTTAAAAATTACAAAAATTAAGAAAGATGGATTTCAAACCTATATGAAATCTATAGGGAAATTGGGTGGTCAAAATAAAATTCCACGACTTTCTAATGATAGAAAAATTGCAGATAGTATGCACCAACTTAAATTAACCAAATAAACCTATATTTGTAGGTCAAATTAAGATATGATTACGAACAAAAAGAAACAAGGAAGAACGAGAGCTCAAGAGAGTTCTAGCGCTATAGAACGCATGTATATAACGATGAGACACCTCTTCAACCGTGGGTTTTATAAGCCTATGGGAGTTTCGGGAGAAACCTTACGAGAAGCGTTATTGTTATTACGACCAGAAATCTATGGTTCTATCGGAGAAGAAAAAGCAGAATTGGAAGGGTTGCTTTATGTTGTAGATCGTTTACCTCAAGGAATAGAAGAATGTACGTTTATAAACCTCACCAGTGATGAAGGTTATGGCAATTCGCACTTTAAAGCTATAATTCCTCCAAAACGAAGACGTAATTGTTATCGTATTGACGATGAACAAATGAATATTGAAATCACTAGAGGTCGCTCAGAGATTTACGATATATTAACACACCTTACATTTCTGTTTGTTGAGTCTCATAAAATTAGCAAACGCGTTATTATTAGTGAAGATGGATCTACGGTTAGGGACTGGCAGAAATTAGAGAACGCTGTACTTTCTACAAAAAAGTTAACACAAAAAGAACGCGAAATAGCCATTACGCATACGGCTAATATTTTAGGAAGAACATTTAACGAACTTACTGAGGCCTATCCTAAATTTGCAATTGAAGGGCAGCCAGAGCGCTTACTCCATATTGTATATTGGTTAGGAAAATTGGCAATAGAAGAAACCATTAATAACTCTAAACGTACCATTACTTTTAGCCCTGTGTTAAGAGAACGTTTAGGTCATCATATACATGGTGAAGTGTGGGCAGATACTATAAAATCTGAATTACATAAACACGGTTTGTTAGAGCGTCCAATTCATATTATTAGTGCTAATATGCATAGTGTTATGAACTCTTTATTTGCTAAAGGAGCACTTAAAGGTGCCAATGCTAAAAAAGATATTTTTGAAACTTATGAGGCGTTAAGTGATTCTAAAAACTCAGACCTACGTAGTAAAGTTGAAAAACTAGCTGTACAAAATGGAATGATTCAAATCAAAGACACCTCCGGAACGAATATAGATATTCAGATTTTTGACACGGCTAAAATTGATTTTTCTAAAACTGAATTTAAATATTTAGAAGAAGTTAAGGAAAATAAAGCTGTTATTTTTGTCATGGATTATGCTTTTGGAGAGCAGGCTTATGAAACTTTAGATGAATTTTTAAAACCTATAAATGTAGATGGTAAAGCGGTTCATTTAGACGTAAAATCGATCTCAATTATGGGTAAAGCTGGTATCTTAGAAGGAGGTAAAGGAGATGTTATGATTCCGACCGCGCATATTTTTGAAGGTACAGCAGATAATTACCCCTTTAAAAATGAGCTGAGTAAAAAAGATTTAACCGACTGTGGTGTATCTGTTTATGAAGGCACTATGGTAACCGTTTTAGGGACATCGCTACAGAATAAAGAGATTTTAAAATTCTTTAAAAAATCGACATGGAATGTTATTGGCTTAGAAATGGAAGGAGCGCATTATCAAAAAGCCATACAAGCAGCCTCTAGAGTAAGAGGAAGTATTAATGAAGATGTTAAAGTAAGATATGCGTATTATGCCAGTGATAATCCATTAGAAACAGGCGGCACTTTAGCTTCTGGAGGTTTAGGGACTTCTGGAGTGAAACCAACATACGTTATTACAAAAAAAATACTAGAACAAATATTTAATTCATAAAACATGAGTGATAAACTTCCACAACAATCCGACAACGAAGAGGTTGATTTAGGACAATTATTTAATGCAATAGGTAGAGTATTTGAAAAATTCTTTGCTTTTATCGGACGTATCTTTAAGGGGATTTTTTCTGCAATTATATACACTATAAAACCATTAATAGTTTATTTTAAATTCGTTGCAGTAGCTCTCTTAATAGCCATCATACTTGGTTTTATTTTAGATAAAAAATCAGGACCTATTTATGCCTCCAAAATGGTTGTTGAAGCGCATTTCGATTCTAAATATGAATTAGTTAGTAGTATCGATTATTTTAACGCTTTAATTAAATCGAACAATGTATCTGAATTGTCAGATATCTTTGAGTTAGATAGTGTATACACTAGTAAACTTAAAGGGTTTGAGTTAGAAGCTGGCCCTGTAACTCAGAATGATTTATTTGTTGAGTACGACACGTATTTAAAATCTATTGATACCTCATTAGTAGACCAATTAGAATACGAAGAGTATGTAAATAATAGAGATTTATTATCTGGCAGTATTTATACCATTACAGCAAAAGCTAATATGCAAGATATATTTTTGAAGCTTAATGAAGGATTTAAAAAAACATTTGAAAATGATTTTTCAAAGCGACAAAAACGAGTGAGAGACACTTTAGCGTACATTGAAAGATTAACGTTAACAACAGAATTATCGCGTTTAGATAGTATTCAAAAAACATATCTGGAAGTCTTAAAGAATGAATCTAAAAAGAAAGATTTATCGTTTGGAATAAACACAGGACTTCCTCTTCAAGAAGAAAATTCAATAACTAAGGAGTATGATTTGTTTTTAAAAGAACAAGAAATTAGAAGAAACCTAAATTATTTAAATAAGAGGGTTGCAGAAAAAGATACTTATTTTGATATTGTTTCACCTTTTGATAAATTGGGTGTTAAAGATAAAAAACTTCATACACGTTACTATGTTATATTTCCAATTTTAGTCATACTGCTCTTTATTCTAGGTTTTATGGCTATTAGAGTATTTAAATTTATAAAAGATTATGAATAAAACGCAATCTGTATTAATTACTGGAGGAGCAGGTTTTATAGGATCAAATTTTATAGTTTATTTTTTAGAAAACTATAAGGATATTAAAATTGTTAATTTAGATAAGCTCACATATGCAGGTGAGCTTTCTAATTTAAAGGAACTTGAAAACAATGCTAATTATACGTTTGTTCAAGGAGATATTTGTGATTCAGAGCTGGTAAATGAACTTTTTAACATGTATAACTTTTCTGGTGTAATACATTTTGCTGCAGAATCTCATGTAGATAACTCTATTAAAAATCCAGATGCTTTTATAAAAACAAACGTTAACGGCACATTTAACCTATTAGACATTGCAAAGAAAAATTGGATGGAGGCTCCGTTTAAATTTAAAGACGGTTGCGAGAATAATAGATTTCATCATATATCTACCGATGAGGTTTATGGTACATTAGGTAAAATAGGTCTATTTACTGAAACTACACCTTATGCACCTAATAGTCCTTACAGCGCATCAAAAGCATCATCAGACTTTATCGTAAGAAGTTATTTTCATACTTATGGCATGAATGTGGTTACTACCAATTGCAGTAATAATTATGGCCCAAAACAGCACGATGAAAAACTGATTCCAACTATAATAAGAAAGGTTATACGTAATGAGCCTATTCCTATCTATGGAGATGGAAAGAATATTAGGGATTGGCTATATGTAGAAGATCATTGTAAGGGTATTGATTTAGCGTTTAAAAACGGAACTGCTGGAGAGACTTACAATGTTGGAGGTAAGAATGAACGCGATAATTTATATATCGTTCATAAAATTTGCGAAATATTAGATAAAATAAGGCCAAGAGAAAACACGAATTCTTATGCAGATTTAATAACTTTTGTTAAAGATAGACCTGGACATGATTTTAGATACGCTATAGACGCTTCAAAATTAGAAAACGAACTAGGCTGGAAAGCCAATGAGAATTTTGAATCGGGTATATTGAAAACGATACACTGGTATCTCAATAAATATAATAGTTAATATGAAAGGAATTATACTTGCTGGTGGATCTGGTACAAGATTACACCCATTAACTTTAGCAGTCAGTAAGCAGTTAATGCCTATCTATGATAAACCGATGATTTATTATCCTTTATCGACCTTAATGTGGGCAGGAATTAAGGATATTTTGATTATTTCGACTCCTCAAGATTTGCCTTTATTTAAAAAATTGCTAGGAGATGGTAAACAGTTTGGCTGTAGCTTTGAATATGCTGTACAAGAAGAGCCAAATGGTTTAGCACAAGCCTTTATAATAGGGGAAAATTTTATTGGTAACGATAAGGTGGCTTTAATTCTAGGTGACAATATTTTTTACGGTACAGGTTTAGCTGAATTGTTACAACAAAATAACGATCCTGATGGAGGTATCGTATATGCTTATCACGTGCACGATCCAGAGCGTTATGGTGTTGTTGAGTTCGATAGGGATGATAAGGCAGTGTCTATTGAAGAAAAACCTAAACACCCCAAATCTAATTATGCAGTTCCAGGAATTTATTTCTATGATAATTCTGTTGTAGACATCGCTAAAAATATTAAGCCGAGTAAACGTGGGGAGTTAGAGATAACGGATGTTAATAAGGTATATTTAAGTCAAGGAAAATTAAAGGTAAGTGTATTAGATAAAGGAACAGCTTGGTTAGATACAGGCACGTTTAAATCTTTAATGCAGGCTTCACAATTTGTACAGGTTATAGAAGAGCGTCAAGGCTTAAAAATAGGAGCTATTGAAGAAGCAGCATACAGAATGGGATATATTGATAAAAAACAATTTATAAAAGTGGTGAAACCGTTAACAAAAAGTGGTTATGGTAAGCACTTATTAAGTTTAGTTTCTGAATAATATGAATGTAATAGAGACGACATTAAAAGGCTGTTTTATAGTACAACCTCAAGTTTTTAAAGACAAACGCGGATATTTTGTTGAGAATTACAATCAAAAGGAGTTTAATAATGCGTTGGGTTTGGAGGTTAAGTTTGTTCAAGATAATGAATCGCAATCTTCTAAAGGTGTTTTAAGAGGCTTACATTACCAATTAAGAGAGTACGCACAAGCAAAATTAGTTAGAGTCATAAAAGGCAGGGTTTTAGATGTTGTTGTAGATTTAAGAGAACATTCAACCACATTTGGTGAACACTTTTCTATTGAACTTTCTGAAGCGAATAAAACCCAATTATTTGTTCCAAGAGGTTTTGCACACGGATTTATTGTCTTAGAAGATGAAACTATTTTTAGTTATAAGTGTGATAATTTTTATCATAAAGCTTCAGAAGCTGGTATTTTGTACAATGACGAAGACCTAAATATCGATTGGCAATTGCCCAATTCAGAATTTATACTTTCCGATAAAGATATCGTATTGCCTAAATTTAAAGATGCACAACTATGATTCGTGTACTTGTAACGGCAAAGAACGGTCAATTAGGGCAGTGTCTTCAAAATTTAGCACCACAGTATGCTGATGTAGAATTTGTGTTTAAAACATCTTTTGAATTAGATATTACCAATGAAGGACATTTAGACAAGGTGTTTAACTCACAACCCTTTGATTATTGCATTAATTGTGCCGCTTATACCGCTGTTGATAAAGCTGAAGAGGACATTGTATTAGCTGATAAGGTAAATCATATTGGTGTGAAATTATTGGCTGAATCTTGTCTTAATTTTAATGTTAAGCTGATTCATATTTCTACAGATTTTGTATTTGATGGTGCTGCTTCAACACCTTACGCTGAAAAGGATTCTACCAACCCTCTAGGTGTATATGGAAAAACGAAGCTCAAAGGAGAACAAGCCATCTTAAGAACACTAAAACGCTATTTTATAATAAGAACCTCTTGGTTGTATTCAGAATATGGTAACAACTTTTTAAAAACCATGTTGAGGTTAGCTGAACAACGTGATGCATTGGATGTCGTTGGTGATCAGGTTGGTAGTCCCACATATGCTAAGGATTTAGCAGAAGCTATATTACAAATTATTGAGTTGAAAACAACTCACTATGGTATTTATCATTATAGTAATGAAGGAGAGATCAGTTGGTATGATTTTGCAAAAGAAATCTTTAGACTAAGTGATAGTTCTATTACACTCAATAAAATTGAAACAAAAGATTACCCAACACTAGCAACACGACCTAAATATAGTATATTGAATACTGAGAAAATTAGTGAGCTTTTAGCTATTAAAATTCCGAATTGGAAAGAGAGTTTAGGAAAAGCTATGTTAAATTATAATAAAATTAAGTCTTGAGATTTAATTTACAGGACTGACTTTTAATTTTTTATTGCATTTAAGAGGTAAGTCTTAGAAATTTCTTTCTGCATATTGAGCTTTTTATTTACTTCTAAATAATCGATTTTTTCATTTAAAATAGCGACATCTTCTGTTTTAAATTGATCAATATCAATAATTCTATTTTCTAGATCAAGTAATTTTAAAAGTGAATTAAACCTGCTTAACCCTCGAGATTTATTCCCTATAATGATAAATTGTTTATTAAAAATTATTGAAAATACTAAACCGTGAAAAGAATCGGTAATTATAAAATCTGAGTAGTAAAAATGAGCTAACCAGTTTTCTATTAAATTAGAGCTTTTTAATGAACTATTAGCATTCAAATAAATCCTATCTATTTTTAGATTCATTCTTTCAGAAATTTCATCAACAATTGAAGTGCTTTTTTCTGAAGCATCTAATACGTAATTGAATAATTCAATTTTACGAGAAAAATTAATGCCTTTAATCATTTTCTCATAGAAGCTTACATTAGGTAAAAACGAAGGATCAAGGGTATGAACAGCTTTGTTGTAGTTAAAACTTTCTTTACAAATTCTTAAACCATCTTCCTCTCTAGTAGATACTAAATCAAACGATTGAATTAACGATCGAATTTTTGACATGGAATCTGTTTTTCCTTCCCAAAAGTCCTTTCCAAATGAAGCAGCGTAGGCTATCTTTTTTGTTTTTGAAGAAACAAAATCTAAAAAATAAGTAGGGTAGTTCTCTTTTATATATTCTAACCTCCAAACTTGATCACTACCTACAATAATACAATTTAAATCTTTAGTTACTTCTTTTAAGTTTTTAGAAGTATAAGTGGTTTTAGTTTTTATACTTAAATATTCTTTAAAAAAAGGGGATACTTGTTTACGAAAAAGCTTTATTGTTTTAAAGTTTTTAGGATCGTAAATATTATGCAATGGATTAACTTCAATAAACTTTTTTAGCCCAGATTTAATAACGCTTTCTGGGTGTTTCTTATCTATCCAAACAGCTTCAAATCCATTGGACTCAATAAAGTTGTATAATGCAGCTAATTGAATAATTCCACCATAATTATTGTTTATAGGAAGCGTTAAAATTCCAATTTTTAGTTTTGTCATTAATTATTTGATTATGGTTAAAATTTCATCTAAATCTCTTCTTTTAGATAATGTTGTTTTAAAGCTTTCATCTGCCTGCCCAATGGCAATTAAACATATAACTTTTTCAGAACTATTAATATTGAGTATTTGTTTAATTCTTTTTTCGTCGTCTTTTTCTTTTGCCCAATTTGCAGGACAAGCAGCAATATTATAAAAGTGTAATGAATATAAGAGGTTCATGAGATAAACTCCTCCGTCAATATAAAATTGATAACGTTCTCCAATAGAATAATAATAATTAACGTCTGTGGTAATAATTAGTAGCTGGTTGATGTTTTTGGTAAAACCGTTTAGTCCTGCTTGTAATTCTAAAACTTTATCAATTTTTGATTTGTCTTTTAAATAATATGCTTTGGACGGTTGTCTATTGCATACAGAAGGTGCATTTTTAGAAAGCATTATAGCTTTCTCAATTGTAGAATCGTCTATTAAATTACCCGTAAAGTTTCTAACACTTTTTCTAGAGTCTGAAAATTTATCAAATGAAGAAAAAGTATGATCAAAAAAATCATTTTTTGTATATTCAATAACTCCACTAAAGGTATTATTGTATGCGCTATTTAAATGATTTTTATAGAAAAGATAATCTTCTTTAGCATAAAAAGAAGAGATATCAAAATTGTTCTTTTTGTGCAGTTCGTAATATTCGCACATAACACTGTATGCAACGCTTATTTGAGACTTATTAGAATTAGTGAGTACTTTTTGGTTTTTAAGATACTTATTAAGTCTTTTTATTTTATCTTTAGCAAAGCCATACTTTGTTTGAGAAAATAAGAGTCCTTTTTCAATTGAATGGTAGTCTAAGATTATTTTAGCTTCAATTTTATTTAATGTGTTAACCTTAAATACATTTGAGTGCTTACAATAAAAAAAAGTGTCAGAAAACATGTTTGTAAAAACATTGACATATGGAAAATACCGTTTGTAAACCCAAGAACTGATTTGGTAAATTTTAGATTTTTTATTTTCTTTAAAAATTTTCTTTATGAAAAATTTCATGTAATTATTAAATTATTATAATAAATTATCTCCAAAAGTATCATTATTTTTTATGCTTCAAGTTTTTAAATCTACAATTTTCATTATTATTTTCCGCTACAATATTTATTAACTACTTTCGGCAATTAGTAAAAGATTTTATACTATAATATTACATGAATTTTCGTAATAATTTTTTTAATGATAAATATTTTATTTTAACTGACCAAGTATTAACCTCTTTAATGAACTTTGGTTCTGTTCTAGTATTATCAACAGTTTTAAATGAAACTGTTTTTAGTGAATTTGTAGTTCTGTACAGTTATTCTACACTTATAAATATAATATTAACTACTGTTTTTTCTGCACCTATATTGGTTTTTGGTATTAAGAAATGGCATAACGAAAAGTTTAACTATTTGAGTGTGAATATTATTTGTTTCACAATTTTCAATATCGTATTTTCAATAATATCTTTTTTCTTTTTAAGAATTCAAGTGGCTCAAGTTTTTTTATTGAATTTCTTACTGATGAATTTTGGATTGACAATAGTAGATATTTTTAAAAGATTCATTTTTTCTAATAAAGTAATTTCTACGGGGTTTGCGCCTGTTAGTTCATTGCTAATGAATATTGTTTTTTTTAGTGGTATATATGCTTATAAAGATGCCTTAAGTTTAAATCAAATCTTGGTAGTCTATTGGGTTGCTTATTTACTTGCAAGTCTATTTTTTGTAATTATAATATATTATAAAACTGATATTAAAAAAGGATTATCCGTTTTAAGTATTTTTAATAAGGACTTTTATACTTCTGTCTTTTTTACCCACTTTAAATATGCTAAATGGATTCTTGCAGGTGCTGTTTCTTTTTGGGTTTATACACAAGGTATTTATATTTTTGGCAAAGCTTTTGGCGTGTCTGATTTTGCGATAAGTAAATTGAGAATTATTCAAAATCTATTTGGTGTTTTTACAATTCTATTGATAGGAATGGATAATTTTTTGACACCTACTTTTTCCATGAAAGCATTAGAATCTGAAAATTTGATTCCAGTTGTTATGAAAGATTTCTATAAGCGTTATACAAAACCCTTAGTGCTTATCTATATTGTTTCAATTCCTGTAATGTATATCGTGTACTGTTTTTTATATCAAGACAAATACGATGAAGGTACAGCCTATCTTTTAATTGTTTGGTTCTCCCAATTGATTGCGATGTCTACGAAACCAATTTCGATTGCTTTAAAGGCTAAAGAAGTTACTTATCCATTGTTTTATTCACATCTATTTGGAGCGATTACTATGATTATATTCGGAGTTGTATTAATTACTTTGTTTAATGACATGGGGTTTGTATTAACTTTGTTATTTGCCTTTATAACAGCCAATTTGATGAATTATATATATTATAGAAAAATTTTTTAATATGGATTTAATAAAAAAAACCTATATTTTTATTTTTTTATTAGGAATATTTTTTCTGCCATTTAATTCTGAAGTACCTGATTTTATGAGCTTTTTGGGGGAATATAGTTCCGACTCTGCTCCTATATTTTTTCTTATAGCGTTTATAGTATTATTCATTCATGATTTGTTGAGGTTTAAAATATCCTTACCATTTTCACATCCTATTTATCAGACATTCTTCATGTTTTTTATTTTTATAGTGGTTGCCGCCTTTTTTAATTTTTTTAATATATCAGAATACTATTTTAAGTATACATCTGGTTGGGTGCGTTATATAAAACAATTGATTTCTGTAATACTCGCATATTTTATGCTGTTTTACTTATTCTATAATGTTTGTATAAATTTGGGGGTGATAAAAACATTCTTTGTTGTAAGAAAGACGATGTTCTGGAGTCTTATCGTGGTTTTTATTGTAGGGCTTATTCAGTTTCTAATTTATTCGGGCGTTACTCAGCTCATAGGGGTTTATCAATTATTTGATTATTTACCATTTACAAGACCTACTTTATATTTTGAATTGAAAAGAGTTAATGCTACAGCTTGGAGGCCTCCAGATTTAGGTATATACGTAATAAGTATATCAGGTTTTATGTTTAGCTATATCCTTACAAATAAAAAATTGTATAGGTTTATTCCTTTTTTTCTTGTGATTTTTTTAAGTGTTGTTTCTAAATCACGCACAGCTTTAGTAACTGTGTTTTTACAGCTTATATTCTTAGGGTATTTTTCATATAAGAATTATTATCTATTTAGAAATATTCTTAGAAAAATTGTTATTCTTTTAGTGTGCATTCTCCCTGTCGTATTAATGCTTAAAGGAGATATTATATATGATACGATTAATGAAAGAATTGAATCTTTAAATTTTACAGATACAAAATCTGATAATGCTAGATCTAATCAATCAAGGTTTGGAATACAGTATGCTAATTTTCAAGTTTTTAAAAAACATCCAATTACAGGTATAGGTTGGGGGCAGCAGGCATTTGAATCGAAAGAATTATATCCGGAGTGGGCCACTAAAGGTAATTATGAATTTAAGACGTATTATTTAAATGAAGAAGTTAAATCCTTTCCACCAGGCTATAATCTCTATATAAGGATACTTGCTGAAACCGGAATTATTGGTTTTATATTTTTTATAATGTTTCTATCTTTAATCTTTTATTATACTTATAGATTCCTTAATTCTAATGAAGGTTATAATTATGTTGGTATAACACTTTATGTCGTTTTTTTTGGAACTCTTTTAATGTGGCTGCAAATAGATTCATTTAGAATATATATATTTTGGTTGGGGTTAGCTATGCTTATTTGTTTAAGGAGAATTGGTAATTTAGGAAATAATGTAAAATGGTAAATAATCAGAACAAATTAATTATTCTTATATGTCATTATAATAATTTAGAAGGTTTAAATGCCTCTATATTGTCTATTAATGAGTCAATTGAAGTAGATATTTTAATTGTTGATGATGGTAGTATAGAAAAACCAAACTTAGCGTCTTTAAAAGAAAAATATAAAGGAGGTGATATCTTTTTAGAAATATTGCCTAAAAACATGGGAGTTGGTATGGCTACTAATCATGGATTAGAAGTCATACTAAAAATGAATTATGAGTTTACAGGTCGGTTAGATTGTGGGGATATAAATCATAGAAATAAGTATTCAAAACAAATCACTTACCTTAGAGAACATCCTGAAATTAAGTTAGTAGGAACTTTTGTTAATATGGTTGATACAAATGGCAAACTACTTTTTGTATTAAAGCACCCAACAACATACGACTCAATAATTAAAAAGATACATTTGAATAGTACTTTCGTTAATTCAAGTGTTATTTACTATGTAGATATTTTAAAAGAAGTAGGGCTCTTCCCAGAAAAATATCATCGAAATGGAGAGGATTTTGCCTTTTTCTTTAATGTTATTAAAAAATTTAAAGTAGCGAATATGCCTGAGGTTTTATTAGATTATGTAGTAGACCCAAACTCACTTTCTAGTACAAGAAGAGTAGAGCAAGTTAGAGCTAGAATTAGTATTTTACATTCGCATTTTTATTTTGGATTTTATCCTATATATGGGCTAGTTAGAAATTATATCCTGTTATTAACCCCTAGAGGTTTGACAACTTTTATAAAAAAAAATATTAATAAAAATTGAAAAAGAATCTAGAAAATATTTATTTGACTATTTTTTCGCTTTTTTGTGCAGTAGTTCCTTTTACAGATTTAGGTGAAGCAATTCCTAATATAATCTTAATAGTCTTAGTAGTTTTATTTCCTTTCGTTGCTCAAAAACATAATTGGAAAAAAATTTCAGATAAGAGGTTCTATGCCTTATACGTCTTGGTTTTTTTATCAACGCTTCAGTTAGTTATATTTAAGCGGTGGGAAGATTTTAAATTTGTTAATAGGTTATTGTTAGTCATACTTATTTTAATCTTATCTATACCAATTAAGAATAAGCTGGTTCCAATTCTCTCATTTATTTATGGATCATTAGCTCTACTTATTATATCTGCTATAAATTTAGTTATTCACTACATGTTATCAGGGCAGTTTAATATGACAGTAGGTGATCATGTATCATCAATTTTGTTGGGTGACAGACCATACATTGGGTATGTATATGTATTAAGTTTCTGTATGTGTTTGTACGTTGCGACTCAAGTTTCCAAAACCAAATTTCTATATTATAGTTTAGCACTATTATTTCTAATTTTTATATTAATTATTTCTGCAAGAATTTCGTTGATTTCAATTATTATAGGAGTATTATCTTACTTCTTTTATGCTAAAAATGTAAAAAAAGTAGGATTGATAATCATTATACTATGCTTTTTTAGCATCATTATGTTTTCAATTAACCCGAGTTTAAAAAAACGTTTCTTTATAACTGATAATAACTATAGTCTTGAGCAGATGGTAAAATTTGAGCCTAGATATTTTATATGGAGTTGTGCAAATGAGATTTTTTTTCAGAATAAAAATTATATAGCAGGGAAAGGGTTTGTTAATACTAATAATGAACTAGTAAACTGCTATGTAAATAGGATAGATTTTGCAGACGAAAAGCAACAAGATTTTTTCGTAAGAAGAAAATTTAATACCCATAATCAATTTATCAATTTCTTATTAAGTTCTGGTGTTTTGATGTTTTTAATATTTATTATTTTTTTTGTGCTTTGGCTCAAGCTAGATTACAAAAGTTATTATTCTCTTATTTTGTTGTTATCTCTAATTCTTTTTTGTTCAGTAGAGAACGTTTTAACTAGGCAAATGGGAGGAGAGTTGTTTGCTCTAACATTAGTTTTTTCTACAATGGTTTCTTTTAAAGTTATAAATAATGATAACCTTTTATTGAAATAATTGGTGCTTTTCTTAAAATTTATAAGCTAAAATTGAACAATTAAGTTAAGAAGGAATTAAATTAATTAGTATTTACTTTAGTAGCTAAATAAATTATATTTGTTATCTATTAATTCAGGCTCGTTATTATTCTAAAAATTAATTATTTTTCCTTTAATGAATAAAATAAAAATAGCACATATTCTTAATTCAGTGGGAGGAGTAGATGTCTCATTACGTTTAATTTTAACGAATATTGATAGTTCTAAATTTGAAAATATTGTTGTTCATAGCAATGATGATACAGATGTTCCATATTTGGATAATGCTGAGAACCCTATTAAAGATTATAAATTACCAATCAAAAGGGAGATTAGTGTATTTAAAGACTTTGCCGCCATTTTTAATGCATTAAAAATTTTAAGAAAGGAGAAACCACAAGTTATACACGCTCATAGTGCAAAAGGAGGTGTCATTGGGAAGATAGTAGGTTTCATATTAAAAACACCTGTCTTACACACGCCTCAAGCTTATTCTTATTTAAGTGCAGAAACTAGTTTTAAGCAACGCTTATACCTTTTTGTTGAGCGATGTTTTAGAGGTTTTAATAATAAAATTTTAGCATCTTCAGTTTCTGAAAAAAATAGAGCCATTGAAGAGGTGGGCTATAAAAAAGAGAATGTATTGTTATTTAATAATTCAATTAATCCAATCTCTGATATAGAAGATTTGTCTATTAAAAAAACTTGGCCAGATTATTATATCTGTTCTGTTGGCCGTCCTTCTTACCAAAAAAATATTGAGCTTATGCTAGATGTATTAGTTGAGGTAAAAAAAACGCTGCCACAAGTTCATCTTGTACTAATGGGTGTTGGTTATCACTCACCAAGTCTTAACACCGTTAAAGAAATAATTAAACAACAAAATTTAGATACTAATGTTACGCTTTTAGAATGGACATCACGAAATGATATATTTAATATTATTAAAAGCTCTCAACTATATATTTCTACAGCAAGATATGAAGGGTTGCCTTATTCTGTAATAGAAAGTCTGGCGCTAAAAAAAGCTATAGTGGCAACTGATGCTGATGGAAATAGAGATTTGGTAGAGAATAATTATAATGGTTACCTTATTCAAAATGAAGATAAGTTTAAGTTTTCTGAAGGCATAATAAAGTTGATTAGTGCCAATGATATAAATATTAAGTTTTCTGAAAACTCGTTAAAACTGTTTAACAGTAAATTTGATATTAATAAGAATATTATTAAGCTAGAAAAAATTTATTGTGAACAGCTAAAACAGTACTATTAACAATTTTATTAAATTACAAAGCACAAAATTGAGTTTATTCAAGCAAGGAAGATATTCAGGGTATTTGAGGCCTATCTCTTACATTATTGATTTATTAATAATTAATGTAATAGCTGTTTTTTATTTATTTAAAGATAGTTACCCATTTGCTTTTTTGATGCTAATATCTATAAGTTGGTTCTTTTTATCGGTTTATTCACATTTTTATGAGGTATATAGATACACAAGACCGATAAACATTTTATCGCTAATAGTAAAACAATTTATATTATTCCTACTGGTTATTTTTGCTTTTTCAGGTTTGTATCATGATCTTGATATGTATCCAAAGCCATTAGTTATATACGCACTATTGTGTTTTCTTTTTATTACCGTATTTAAATATACCATATATTACTTATTACAGAAGTATAGAACCTCGTTTGGTGGAAATTTTAGAACAACAGTAATTATAGGAGTCAACAAAAAGACGCTTGCCTTAGATAGCTTTTTCAATAAGAATCCAGAATATGGTTATTCTCATAAAAAGACTTTCAATTTAAAAAATAAAACAGACACTTTAGATGGGTGTTTTAAGTTTGTGCTAAAAGAAAGAATAGATGAGATTTATTGTTCTATTTCAGAATTGAGTAACACACAAATTGCTGATATTGTAAATTTTGCTGATAACAATCTTAAAATTTTAAAGTTTATTCCAGATAGTAAAGAGATTTATTCAAAAAAATTAAGATATGAATATTACGATTATATTCCAGTTCTTACGCTTAGAACGATTCCTTTAGAAGAGTCTGTGAACACTTTAATAAAACGGGTTTTTGATATTTTTTTCTCATGTTTAGTAATCATCTTAATTCTATCATGGTTAACACCAATAATAGGTATTTTAATAAAGTTAGAATCAAAAGGACCTATCTTTTTTAAACAGTCAAGAAATGGATTTAATTATAAAGAATTTGATTGTTTTAAGTTTAGGTCTATGATGCCAAATAAGGATGCGAACGCAAACCAAGCAACGAGAGGTGATCAAAGAGTTACTAAAGTTGGTAAATTTATTAGAAAAACGAGTATCGATGAATTGCCACAGTTTTTTAATGTCCTTTTTGGAGATATGTCTGTAGTAGGACCGAGGCCTCACATGGTCAGTCACACAAAAATGTATGCTAAGAAAATAGACAAATTTATGGTTAGACATTTTGTTAAACCTGGTATTACAGGTTTAGCTCAAACTAGTGGGTTTAGAGGAGAGGTAGAAACCGATAAAGATATTATTGGCAGAGTAAAGTATGATATCTTTTATATCGAAAACTGGTCATTACTTTTAGATATTAAAATTATAATTCAAACTTTTGTTAATGCTATAAAAGGAGAAGATAAAGCCTATTAAACAACACTAATTTTTAACCTAACAGATGTATTTCAACTTAACTTCTATAACAAATCGTCCAAACACCTTTCAATTAGATTAAATAAATATGGAGTTTAAACGAGGAAGATATTCATGGGTATTGAGACCAATATTAATTGTTTATGATCTTATAATCATAAATGTGCTTTCTCTTGTTTTTTTGAAGTTTAATAGCCAAGAATTATATTTTTTCTCTTACGAATTCTTCAACAATAAAAATATTTTATACCTCTTTTATTCTATAGTATTTTGGCTTTTATCTACGCATTTTATAAATTTTTATAAGGTCTATCGGTACACGTCGTTGTTAAATATTCTTTCTCTAATTTTAAAGCAATTTTTTGTTTATAGTATACTGGTTTATGCGTTTGAAGGATTTTTTAGAAGTATAAATATAGAAGTTTCAGTAACGCTTAATTATCTTATATATACATTTTTAGCTATAAGCTTTGTAAAACTATTAAGCTATTATATTTTAAAAAGTATTAGGGTATATCTCAAAGGAAATTTAAGAAATATTATTGTTATAGGAGATGGAGAGAGTGTTAATGCATTAAAGAAAATATTTAGAGAAAAGAAAGAATTAGGTTACAATATAAAGGCTGTGTTTAGCAATACTCAAGATGAAAATAGTTCAGGAGATATTGAAGATAGTTTTACTTATTTAGAGAAGAATAATGATAATATAGATGAAATATATTGTTCAATTGCTGATTTGTCAGAGAAAGAGCTCAATGAATATGTAAGATATGCTAATGTAAATCACTGTAACATTAAGTTTATTCCTAATACTAAAAAGCTTATTAATAAACGTTATAAAACTGATTATTACAATTACATTCCTGTATTGTCCATACAAGAGGTTGCTCTCAATAATGAAGTAAACAAATTCATTAAACGTGTGTTTGATATTGTTTTTGCCCTGCTAATAATCATTTTTATATTACCTGTGATTTCTATTATTTTATTCGTTTTAATTAAGTTAGAGTCTAGAGGACCCTTGTTTTATAAGCATAAACGAACAGGTATTAATTACAAAGCATTCTATTGTTATAAATATAGATCGCTTACCACAACACAAGAGTCTAAAGGTACTTATGTAAGGCAAAATGATACGCGTATGACTACCATTGGTAAGTTTATTAGACGAACAAGTATAGATGAGTTACCGCAGTTTATAAATGTGTTAAAGGGTGAAATGTCTGTTGTGGGGCCAAGACCACATATGTTAACCTATACCGACGATTATTCAAAGAAAATTAATAAGTATAATTTTATCTATAGACATAATGTGAAACCTGGTATCACGGGTTTAGCTCAAATTAAAGGCTATAGAGGCGAGATTAAAAGAGACGAGGATATTATTAATAGAGTAAAATACGACAATTTTTACATAGAAAATTGGTCGCTTTTATTAGACCTTAAAATTATTGGCCAGACTATTATTAATGTCCTTAAAGGCGATGAAAAAGCATATTAAAGCACCTGCTTTAATGATGCTAACTGCTTCTCAAAATCAAAATGTAGTCTTGCTGTAGTTTGTATGGCTGATTTTAGATTATAATTTAAATCAGCTTTAGAAATGGATCTAAGTATGGTGTTCAAACTCTTATAATCCCCTTCTTTAGCAACCCATCCTAATGCGTTTTTATCAATAACATCTTCTCCTTCACCACCTCCAAAATAAAGCATTGGCAAGCCTAATTTTGCATATTCAAAGATTTTAGAAGGTACTGAACCGTATATTCTATTTAAAAGAGGAATAATAGTAAGGTCGTAGTTCAGAAGGACCTGGTGTAATTCAGTTCTATCAACACGACCATGAAAGTACAACGGCAAATCACTTCTTAATGCTATGAGTTCTTTAATCGCTGTTTCTTCCGCACCAGACCCATAAATATGAAATTCTATAGTGCTATAATCAATTTCATTACATAACTTGTAAATTCCTTGTGCCACACCCAAAAGACCAGCATAAACTAATTTTATTTTACCGTTAGAGGATCTGCTTTCTGTAAGTTGCGGAAATTCAATTTCAGGAAAATTTCTATAAAGAAATAACTTAGGTGTGGTGCTGATAGTTTTTACATGAGCTAAAATTTCATTGCTTTGACCCAAAATAAGATCTGCATTTTTATAATTAAAGGCTTCAAGCTTCTTTAGCATAGAATAAGCAAAACCTTCTTTTAAAGCTCCCAATTCTAAACCAGCACTTGGCCATAAGTCACTGACATTTAGAATTAATTGTCGTTTTCTAGATCTTAAGAAAAACATGCAAGTAAATGACACTAAAAGGGGAGGAGATTGTACAATAACTTTATCTGGAATCTTGTTCCATATAAAAAACCATAGTAAACTAAAACTATAGGAAAGCATAGCGATTAAGCGCAAAAATTTATTTTTAGAAACGGAAGCATAGATCCATAAACGATTTATAGTTATGCCATTTTCTGTGGTTTTAGATCTGAATTTACCTTTGTAATCATCAAAAATCTTTCCCGTTGGATAATTAGGTAATGGAGTCACTACGCTCACATCGTAATCTGTTTTTAAACCTTCAGCCAAGTGAAAGATACGGTTAGAAGCCGCACCTATTTCTGGAGGAAAATAACTGGTGATGATCATTAATTTTTTCAAATATGCTTTATTTTAAATGTGATGTAAATTGTTTTAATTTTCCAGAAGCTGAGCGGTGGAGCTTTTCAAGCCGCTCAAAAGTAATGGTAATATTTGGTTCCAAATAACGTATAACTTCATTTGCAATAATCGTTTTCTTTGCTTCAGAAAGCACTGATTTACTAACATAACTAATCTTAAAAGTATCAATAAGTACTTGTTCAACTATAAATTCTGAAACATTTCCATCGTTTTCTATAACGCTTTTGGTAATGTAATAAAAGGTCAGTCCAGCAGCTTTTTTACCGCTCGGCAAAACAATAATGTCATTTGTTCTTCCAATTAGTTTTTTTAGAATTGGTTTTCTAAATGTACTGTCTTTAGATAACACACCTATATCTCCAAGGTCGTATCTAATAAAAGGGTGTGCTTTATTGTATAAGGACGTAACAACGATCCTACCTTCTTCACCATAGGGTAAAACATTATCATTAGTGTCTAAAATTTCTATATATAATGTTTCGCTATTAAGTTGCCAATCACCTTCCAGATTTTGAAACGCGATAAGATCTAATTCTGAAGCACCGTATTCATTTATCACAGGCAATCCCAAGTGGGTTTCAAGCAAGCTTTTATCATCCTCAAACAGCATTTCTGAGGTGACTACACAGGCCTTCAAGCTCGGACAAGCAGATTTTAAATTAATATTTTTCCGTTTCAAATATTTAGCAAACTGTACTATAGCACTAGTATAACCATTGATGTAATCGAAATTCGACGTTCTAAATTTTGCTAAAGTCTTTTCAAAAGCAGCATCACTTAAATCAAATACCGAAAACCGAAATCTATTGCTAAAATAGTCCTTCAACCGTTCCTTGTAATAGCCCTTTTTATCTAAAGGAATCCCATAAAAACGCGCTTGTTTCGATGTATTAAAATCTATACCATACCAACCAAACCGGTTCATAATTTCTGCCCAAGTGAGAGCATGAGACCATTTGTCCTTTGCAAAAATAAAAGGATCACCAGAGCTACCAGATGTTTTATTTATATAAACATCTTTTGATCCAAATCCATCACTCAAGCGTTGTTCTAAAGGTTGTTGTAAATGACGTTTGGTAATTATTGGTACTGAATCCCAATCGTTAATATCAATTGATGTTCCTAAGGTTTTATAAAATGAATTGTGCTCTAAATGATACGTAATAATGGCTTTTTTTTGATCTTCAATATAAGTTTCAAAATCCGAATCACTTTTTGCTTGAATTTTAGCTAAAACATTTTTTGCCTTGTCAATATCAAAGCCATTAACTTTTAAAAAAAAATCGAATAATCGCAAAGTGTTTTTTGCCTTTAAGGTTTCTGTAAATTAATTGTTTTTTAAACTTAAAACCAATTATTTTTGCTCAAACAATTTTTTAAGATGAATATTTTAGTACTTGGCTCTGGCGGAAGAGAACATACATTTGCATGGAAAATAGCACAAAGTGATCGTTGTAAAGCGCTTTTTGTAGCTCCAGGGAATTCTGGAACACAAGCTATTGCTACCAACCTAAATATTGGTGTTACGGATTTTCAAGCCATTAAATCAGCTGTATTAGAGCATAATATTGATTTAGTAGTTGTGGGTCCAGAAGACCCTTTGGTACAAGGTATTCATGATTTCTTTTTGGAAGATGAAGCATTGAAAAATGTTGCTGTAATTGGTCCTCAAAAAGCGGCAGCAGAATTAGAAGGCAGTAAAGAATTTGCAAAAGAGTTTATGATGCGTCATAACATCCCTACAGCAGCGTACCAAAGTTTTACTTCAGCTAACGTAGAAGAGGGTTATGCATTCTTAGAAACGTTAAATGCACCATATGTGTTAAAAGCAGATGGGTTAGCGGCTGGTAAAGGAGTTTTGATTTTAAACGATCTACAAGAAGCTAAAGACGAACTAAAAAGTATGCTTGTCGATGCTAAATTTGGAGCGGCAAGCACCAAAGTAGTTATCGAAGAATTTTTAGATGGAATTGAGCTAAGTTGTTTTGTATTAACTGATGGTAAAGATTATAAAATTTTACCTACAGCAAAAGATTATAAAAGGATAGGTGAGGGAGATACAGGATTGAATACTGGTGGAATGGGAGCGGTTTCTCCGGTGCCTTTTGCAACCCAAGAATTCTTAGATAAAATAGAATCCCAAATTGTAAAACCTACTGTTGAAGGTTTAAAAAGTGATAACTTACCTTACGTTGGGTTCATTTTTATTGGTTTAATTAAAGTAGGAGACGACCCTAAGGTGATTGAATATAATGTAAGAATGGGAGATCCTGAAACCGAAGTCGTTTTACCAAGATTAAAAACAGATCTAGTTGCTATTTTTGAAGCGATGGCGAATCAAACACTAAGTAAAATATCTATAGATATCGATGATCGCGCGGCTACAACCATAATGCTAGTCTCTGGTGGTTACCCTGAAGCTTATGAAAAAGGTAAAGAAATTACTGGAGTAGAAGCAATTTCAGATTCTATTGTGTTCCATGCTGGCGCAATAGAAAAAGAGGGAAAAGTGGTGACTTCTGGTGGTCGTGTTATGGCGGTGACTTCATACGGAAATACATACACAGAAGCCATAAAAAAATCTTATCAAAGTATAGAAAATCTACATTTTGATAAGATGTATTATCGAAAGGATATCGGTTTCGATCTATAAATAAGAATGGGAAGAGATACTTTTGTCTTCTTCTCCGTTCTCATTGTATTTTTTAAGTTGTAGCATCCAATATACAAATGCAACAAAACCTATAAGAATAAATATCCAAGAAATGGTGTTAGCAGCAAACCAGCTTTCTAACTCTAATGCTTTAAGTGCGTCAAATGGTGCAAATAACACATTTACAAATAAATCCGCTATTCCGTTAAAGAAATCATTCATAACTTTATAAATTTACACCAATTCTATATTCGAATTGGGATTGAGCAGCAAAAATACAAAAAGAGTTAATGATTACAAGTATTTTTAGTAAATCTAAGCCTATAAACTTCATCTTTGTTGCAGTTTATGTTTGTCTGTTATTTATAGTAACGAACTACGCGCTACTTTTTTTAGATCTAAACAGTTCTTTAGCAATCCTTTTAAAATGGGCTATAACTTTATTTTTAGTATTCTTACTCGACTTTATTGTTTCTAAAAATAAGTTAACTCAAAGAAATAGTTATGCAATTATGACCTTTGGTTTGCTGTTTGGTCTGTTTCCCGATGCGATGAAACATACCGACCTTTTAGTTGCCAGCCTTTTTATTGTGTTTGCTTTACGACGGTTAATTAGCCTGCATTCTAATTTACATATTAAGAAAAAGTTGTTTGATGCAGCATTTTGGATTGCACTTGCAGCTTTATTTTATTTTTGGTCTATTCTGTTTTTTGCTTTGGTAATTGTGGCATTGATTTATCATTCTCAAAATGATTTTAAGAATGTTGTAATTCCGTTTATTGGAGTAGCCACCGTTTTTATATTACTTTTAGTTTATAATATTATTGTAAATGATGTATACCTAAAACCAAGTAACTTTAAACGTTATGCAAGTTTAGATTTTACGTCATACAATAGCAAGGATAATATTTTAAAATTTACAGTGTTATTTACTTCTTATATCTGGACATTGGTTTATTTTTTTAAGAATCTACCTGATAAGAATAAAAAATTAAAACCCTCTTATTTCCTAATTGCTTGGGCTTCAACAATAGCTATTTTGGTAGCCATTATTGCTCCTTTAAAAAACGGAAGTGAATTTCTCTTTTTGTTCGCACCATTTTCAATTATAATGGCAAATTATATTGAAGTCATTTCCGAACGTTGGTTTAAAGAGGTATTTGTAGCCTTATTACTTTTAGCTCCAATCGTAAGTTTACTGCTGTAATTTGTTTCCAAATGCTAAATCACCTGCATCTCCTAATCCAGGTATAATATAACCTTTGTCGTTTAGGGTATCGTCAATAGCTGCGATCCATAATTTAACATCTGGACCAAAGGCTTTAGATACATAATCAACCCCTTGTTTTGCTCCAATAACACTTGCTAAATGTATTTCTTTAGGTGTGCCAAATGGCTTTAAGGCTTCGTAAGTTGCCACCATAGACTGACCTGTGGCGAGCATTGGGTCTGCTAAGATTAAAGTTTTGCCTTCTAAACTTGGGCAGGCTAAATATTCCACTACAATTTCAAAACTTTCAGGGTTGTGTTTGTGTTGTCTGTAGGCTGAAATAAAAGCATTTTCAGCGGCATCAAAATAATTGAGTAAGCCACTATGAAGCGGTACTCCCGCACGTAAAATTGAACAAAGAACAATATCTTTCTTGTGTAAAACAGTTTCCGATTTACCGAGTGGAGTTTCAATGGTGTGTGGGTTAAATTGTAATGATTTACTAAGCTCATAACCCATAATTTCACCAATCCGTTCAATATTTCTACGAAATCGCATGCTGTCTTTCTGCACTGTTTTATCTCTTAATTCAGACATAAAGGTGTTTAATATTGAAGGTGTTTCAGAAAGGTTGTGGATTTGCATAATATGTAAATTAGTTCGGTCGATAAAGTTAATAATTCAAACTATATTTGTAAACAATAAATCGATTTCATTATGTTTTCAGAAAAAGCAAACTCCATATTTCAAGAGGTTATTAAAACTTATAAAGTATTAAATACTGTAGATCAATCTTTTACAAATAAATACAATAAAGACGAAGATTTAATCGCACATTTACTATATCGAAAATGTTGGATTGATACGGTGCAATGGGCTTACGAAGATATTATTAGAGACCCAAACATTGATCCAGTAGCAGCGCTAAAATTAAAGCGAATGATTGATGCCTCTAATCAAGATAGAACGGATACTGTTGAATATATAGATAGTTATTTCCTAGATAAATATAAAGACGTTGAAGTAAAGCCTAATGCTAAAATTAATTCTGAAAGTCCGGCTTGGGCTATAGATAGACTTTCTATTTTGGCCTTGAAAATTTACCACATGCATCTAGAAACAGTAAGAGAAGATGCTAGTGATGCTCACAAAGCAGCTTGCCAAACAAAACTAAACGTCTTATTAGAGCAACGTGTAGATCTTAGCACTGCTATTGATGATTTGCTTAACGATATTTCTAATGGAGATAAATACATGAAAGTGTATAAGCAAATGAAAATGTATAATGACGATGAACTAAATCCTGTTTTGAGAGGGCAGAAATAGTTCGTAAACCTGTTGGGCTATCAAAATCCGACAGGTTTGTATATCATTATGTTACAACCCAAACACATATTAGTTCTTAGGTTTTCTGCCATGGGAGACGTAGCAATGACAGTACCTGTGTTGCGAGCATTAACTGCACAATATCCCGAACTTAAAATAACAGTCGTTACAAGAGCGTTTTTTAAGCCTTTTTTTCAAGATTTAGAAAACGTAAACTTTTATGAAGCTGATTTAAAAGGTAAACATAAAGGTGTTTTAGGGCTTTATAAATTATCTAAAGAACTTAAAAACTTAAATTTTGATGCTGTTGCAGACTTACACAATGTATTGCGAAGTAAGATTTTAAAGTTCTTTTTCTTCGGGAAAAAAGTAATGCAATTAGATAAAGGAAGAGCTGAAAAAAAGGCATTGGTTTCTGGGCAAAAGTTTGAACAATTAAAAACCACGCATCAACGCTATGCAGAGGTTTTTGAAGCTTTGGGTTATTCTATCGATTTATCCCATTCGACGTTTCCAAAACCTCAAGATTTAACAGATAAACTGAAGGCGTTTATTCCCAATAAAAAAATTAAAACAATCGGTATTGCTCCTTTTGCTGCACACCATAGCAAGATGTACCCTTTGGACCAAATGGAAAAGGTTATTGCCGAAATATCTAAAGCATACAATGTTATCTTATTCGGAGGAGGCGTAAAAGAAATTACACTTTTAAACACCTTAGAAGCTAAATTTGAAAATGTAAGATCTGTTGCTGGAAAATTAAATTTAAACGAAGAGCTTGCGCTTATTTCAAATTTAGACCTAATGTTGGCTATGGATTCTGGTAATGCACATATGGCGGCAATGTTAGGTAAAAAGGTAATTACCATTTGGGGTGTAACACATCCTTTTGCTGGTTTTGCTCCATTTCATCAACCTTTAGATTTTGCGCTCACAGCAGATAGAAATGAGTTTCCGTTAATACCTACGTCTGTTTATGGCAATAAGTATCCTGAAGGTTATGAGAATGCTGCAAGTAGTGTTTTAGAAGTTGATATCATTGCAAAAATTAAAAGTGTTATATAAAGCTCAATACAATTTTTTCGTGCCTTAAAAATCACTCGAAATGACGAAACTCAATAAAACTAAGTTTAAGTCAATTCGAATGAAATTTTAATTAGGAATCTTTATATCTAATAACTAAAAGCGTAGCGAGCGAATTACTTATCACTTTACTCAAACATCATCATAATCTACAGCAATAGAAGCTGAGGTTGGATGTGCTTGGCAAGTTAATATGAGGCCTTCTGCGACTTCTCCGTCTGTTAGAATATTATTTTGTCGCATTTCTGCAGAGCCTTCTGTAACTTTTGCAATGCAACTACTACAAATACCACCTTGACAAGAATAAGGTGCATCAATATCTTGTTTTAATGCAGCTTCAAGGATAGTTTGTTTTTGAGGCATATTAAATTCAAATTCCTCTTCGTCTACCACAACTTTAATCTTGGTTTCACCCGATGGCAAATTGCTAGTGGTTTCGGCTGTGGTTTCTACAGGTGCTGTAAATAATTCAAATTTAATAGCTTTTTCCTTAATGCCATTTTCAATTAATACGTCTTTTACCGTATGGATCATTTGTTCTGGTCCACAGAGGTAGAAATTTTCAATAGTAACACCCTTGTACTTGTTTTTTACAATGAGGTTTACCGTGCTTCTTTCTATGCGACCTAACAATGCACCTTCTTCGCGCGCTTGGCTGTAAATAAAATGAACATGAAAACGGTTGCCATACTGTGCCTGTAATTCTACCAGTTCTTTAAAAAACATGGTGTTTTTAGATGATTTATTGCCGTATACCAAAATGAAATTACTAAACGGTTCGTCTTCCAAAAGTGTTTTAGCAATACTTAAAACAGGAGTAATACCGCTTCCGGCAGCGAAAGCAGCTATGGTTCTTGTTTTGGCAGCATTAGCTTCAAATACAAAACGACCATTCGGTTCTGCAACCTCTAAGACATCACCTGCTTTTAAGGTTGTGTTGGCGTAAACAGAGAATGTTCCACCTTCAACAGCTTTTACAGCAACAGTAACGTTTCCATTATTTTGAGAGGCACAAATAGAGTAATCTCTACGAATGTCTTCTCCATTAATAGTTGTTTTTAAAGTGATGTATTGTCCGGCTTTAAAACTAAATGTATCTTTAAGATTTTCAGGAATATCAAAGGTAATAGCAACAGATTGATCTGTAACCTTAGCTATCGATTTTATAGTGAGTGCGTGAAATTGTGACATTAAAATTAATTTTGTGCAAAGATAATGATTTCTATTACAGACCTAACAGATTTTAAAGCTTGTAAGGTCTTTTTTTAATACACAGTACACCTAAGTTTCTTATACATAAGAAAATTATGTATATATTTGTAGTACAATGAGTAATTCAAAATTATATAAAGGGAGTTTAACCACTATTATTTTAAAGCTTTTAAATGAGCACGATAAAATGTATGGTTACGAGATTACCCAAAAAGTAAAGGCATTAACCAAAGGCGAACTTAAAATCACGGAAGGTGCCTTATATCCGGCGTTACATAAGTTAGAAGCCGAAGGATTATTAGATGTTGAAGTCGCAAAAGTAGATAACCGATTGCGTAAATATTACAAACTAACCGAAACCGGAACAAAAGAAACCGTCAATAAACTTGAAGAATTAGCTGAGTATATTAAAACGATGCAGGCTTTGGTGAATCCTAAATTGGTATAGACCTCGCAGGTTTATAAAACCTAACAGGTCTAATAGTGAATTAAAATGAAAATGAAACTAACCGAAACCCAAATACAAGACCTCTATACGTTTACAAGACAACATTTTGTGGAGCATTACGATTTACAAACCGAACTTGTAGACCATTTAGCGAATGATATAGAAACGCAATGGCAAGAACAACCAAAACTCAGTTTTGAAGATGCCAAAAACAAAGCTTTCAAGAAATTCGGCATATTTGGTTTTATGGATGCTATTGAGCAAAAACAAAAGGCGATGAATAAGCGTTACAGAGGTTATTTGTGGAATGAACTTAAAAAATGGTTTGAGCTACCGCAAATTATTTCAACTCTTGCCCTGTTTCTGTTATTTTATTTAGCCTTTTCTTCCGATTTTGTAGCCATATCTTCTATGATTTTTTATATGATTATTGGTGCATGGGTAACGTATAAAACGATTCAATTAAATAGACAATTTAGACGTAGAAAGGAACTGTCTAACAAAAAATGGATGTTAGAAGAAATGATCTTTAGACAAGCTGGAGCTACTTCTCTAATTTTTTTATCACAAATTCATAATGTATTTATAATTTCTGATGAACTTTTAACAAGTATATATGCAATCGTTGGTTTGTCTATAGCATTTACAGCTTTAGTTTTAGTTAATTATATTAGTTTTGAAATCATCCCAAACAAAGCCGAAAAACTACTTAACGAAACCTACCCTGAATTTAGTTTGTAACAAATTTCTGTTTTTCAATACGTATTACATAAACCAACCCACTTTTACATTATGATAAAACATTTTCTCAATCTCGAGTGGAAACAATATTTCCGTTCGTCTTATTGGCAAAAAAATATAGCGATTAACATCTTTATGGTGTTTTTTGCGCTTTATTTTATTGCTGTTTTTCTTGGATTAGGTATTGGCTTGTTCTTTTTATTAAAAGAAACGTTTCCAGATCAAGATCCATTTGTTGTTGCAAATAGCTATCTGTTTTATTGGATTATTGGCGACTTATTAATGCGCTTCTTTTTGCAAAAGCTACCAGTAATGAGTGTAAAGCCACTCTTAACACTTCCTATTAAGCGTTCAACAGTTGTTAATTATGTTTTAGGTAAATCAGCCCTTTCATTTTTTAATTTTTTACCCTTATTTGCTATAATTCCTTTTAGCATTGTGCTTATTAATCAAGATTACGATACCGCTATGGTATTAACTTGGATGTGTGCAATGATTATTACAGTACTCATCATTAATTTCCTGAATTTTATAATTGAAGCATTTTCTGCGGAATCAGAATTATCATTCCTGCCTATAATCGTTGTTGTTAGTGTTTTATTTGGATTAAATTATTTCGAAATTCTCCCAATGACAGCGTTAATAGGAAGTGGATTCTTAGCTATAGCGAATAATCCCATTTTTATAGTAATTCCTATTGCAATTTTAATTGGTTGTTATGTTTTTAATTATAAAACATTAGTAAAGAAATTGTACTTAGATAGTTCATTAAAATCTAAAGTTGCTGAGGTAAATGCTTCCGACTTATCATGGACAGAACGTTTTGGTGACATTGCACCATTTATGAAGCTCGATTTAAAATTAATTTGGAGAAACAAGCGTACAAAATCAATGACCTTTTTATTATTAATAGGTGTGCTTTATGGTTTGTTTTTCTATCCGCAGCCTATGTATAGAGAAATGACGTTTATGTCTGCTTTTATAGGAATATTTTCTACAGGATTTTTTCTAATTAATTTCGGACAATTTATTCCGGCTTGGGATAGTGGCTATTATAAATTATTAATGAGTCAGAATATAAAATACGAGCAGTATTTACGTTCAAAATTTATCCTTATGGTGATTAGTGTGGTGCTACTTTTTGTCCTAGGCATTCCTTACGTGTATTTTGGTTATAAAATTTTAATAGCACATTTTGCTGCAGCCATCTACAATATTGGAGTTAATACACATGTGATTCTTTGGGGAGGCTCGTATAACCGAAAAAAGATTGCATTAGATAAAAAGGCAGCTTTTAATTATCAAGGTACAGGTGCTGTGCAATGGCTTATAGGTATTCCTTTAATGTTGGTGCCCATGGCATTATTTGGATTGGTAAATTGGCTCGTTGGTTTTAGTGCTGCCATAGCGCTATTAATCGTTCTCGGAGTTTTAGGTATCGTTTTTCATAAGAAATTAATGAAAGGTATTACCAAGAAATATCTAAATTCAAAATACAAAATGATTGACGCTTTTAGTCAAGATAATTAATTAACCTTTAAGATTACACATCATGATATATACAAAAGACCTTTCAAAAACATATAACGGAACCACAGTTCTTAATATCGAAGAATTATCCATACCAAAAGGCCAAAGTTTTGGTTTAGTAGGAAATAATGGAGCCGGAAAAACAACGTATTTCAGTTTGCTTCTCGATTTAATTAAACCAACAACAGGAAACATTACCAGTAATAATGTTGTTGTAGATGAAAGTGAAGATTGGAAACCTTTTACATCATCATTTATTGATGAAAGCTTCCTTATTGGCTATTTAACACCAGAAGAATATTTCTATTTCATAGGTGAACTTCGTGGACAAAATAAAGCCGATGTTGATAGCTTAACATCAAAATTTGAAGATTTTTTCAATGGTGAAATCATTGGCAAGAAAAAATACCTTAGAGATTTAAGTAAAGGAAACCAGAAGAAAGCCGGAATTGTGGCTGCACTTATCGGAAATCCTGAAGTGATTATCTTAGATGAACCCTTTGCGAACTTAGATCCTACAACTCAAATTAGATTAAAACAAATTATAAAAGATTTAGCCGAAAAACAAGGTGTTACCGTTTTAGTGTCTAGTCACGATTTAATGCATGTAACAGACGTTTGTGAACGCATCGTGGTCTTAGAAAAAGGAAATGTGATTAAAGATTTAGAAACTAATCCTGCGACATTAAAAGAATTAGAAACACATTTTGCAGGTGGAGCATTTGTTTCTCAAGAAGAAGAATAAGTGTTAAAGGTAATATTATGAAGCTCGTGAAGAACTAAGTCTTCACGAGCTTTTTTGTGTGCGCACCTTTGGCGTTATCTCGAAAAACTTCGAAATAACATTAGAAATTCAAAAAGATGCTTATTTTTACCATCTAACACACTAAATAAGGTGTTTTTCAGTTATCTATTAACCAAATAGAACCAACGTTTGAAAACCGATTATAAAATATTACTACTGTTCTTTTGCACTATAATGCTTGTGCAAAGCTGTTCTACCAAAAAAGATAAATACATCAACAGACAGTTTCATGCCTTAGGCACTAAATACAATGTGTTGTACAATGGCAATATCGCTTTAGAGCGAGGAAAAGATGGAGTAAATAATGAGTTTACCGAAAATTTCTGGGAGCTACTACCTGTAGAACGTATGAAGATCGATGACGATGATGTTTTTTTACCAGGACGAACTAAAAATGCAGATTTTGAGCGTGCAGAAGAAAAAGCCATCAAAGCGATTCAGGTACATGGAATGAGTTTTAATGGAAAAGAAAAAAATCCTCAGATAGACGAAGCTTATTTACTTCTAGGGAAAGCACGTTATTTTGATAAACGTTTTGTGCCTGCTATGGCAGCTTTCAATAATATCTTAAACAAATATCCAACAAGCGATAAAATTAACCAAGTTAAAATCTGGCGCGAAAAAACTAGTATGCGTTTAGATAATGACGCAGGTGCTATTGAAAAGTTAAAACGCCTATTGAAGGAAGAAGAAATAGAAGGGCAAGATTTAGCCGATGCAACTGCAGCTTTAGCTCAAGCTTATATCAATATAAAATCTAAAGACAGTGCCATGGCGCAACTTACTATTGCAGCTGAAAACACTAAAGTTAAAAGAGAAAAGGCGCGTTACCATTTCATTAAAGGTCAGTTGTATAATGAATTTGGAAAAAAAGATAGCGCTAATTTAGAATTTGATGCCATTATAGATATGCATCGCCAGATTCCTAGATCGTTTTATATCAATGCGCATATCGAAAAATCGAACAATTATGATGTCTTAAATGGTGATCAGGTTGAGTTTGAAGAATACCTTGCAGACTTAGAGGAAAACAGAGAGAATAGACCATTTTTAGATAAAATTTATTATCGCATCGCAGAATATCATCGTAAGCATACATCAGATAGTTTAGCGGAAGTGTATTATAACAAATCGCTTAGAAAAACAACGTCAGATAAATATCTAAGGTCGCTTAGTTACGAAACTTTAGGTAATATGTATTTTGATAAAAATATATATAAAACAGCAGGAGCGTACTACGATAGTACTATGACAGCTATGGTAGTAAACACCAAACCCTACCGAATTATAAAAAAGAAGCGCGAAAATCTTGATGATGTTATTTATTATGAAGGTATTGCGCAAACCAACGACAGCATTCTTAAAATGGTGAGTCTCACTAAATCCGAACAACTTGCTATTTATACAACATATGCCGAAGCGTTAGAAAAAAAGGAGTTAGAAGCACAACAACAGCGTGAAGAAGCGTTGAAAAAGCAGGGTAATACAGCAGCTCCTGCAACGCGCTTAGATCAAAGTAGAAAATCAGCCTCTCCCTCTAGAAGTTTAGGAGCATTGCCAGGGAACTCTAGAAGGCTTCAACCTAACGGAGCGAGTAATAGTAATTTTTATTTTTACAATACAACGACAGTTGCATATGGTAAAAACGAATTTTTAAAGCTTTGGGGAGACCGTAAACTGCAAGATAACTGGAGGTTAAATAACCAACGTGCAAATGCAGTGCAAGAGACCACTGGTGAAGGAGAGGAATTGGTTGGAGCAACGGTTAAAGATAAACGTTTTGATCCTGAAACGTATTTAGCATCACTGCCAACCGAACAAGTTGAAATTGATAGTATCGCTAAAGAACGAAATTATGCTTACTACCAATTGGGAATTATATACAAGGAAAAGTTTAAAGAGTTTCAGCTAGCTAAATCTAAACTAGAAACGTTGTTGGTTAACAATCCGGAAGACCGTTTAATTTTACCTTCCAAGTATAATTTATATCGTATTTATGTTGAGCTTGGTTTAAATCGAGAAGCCGAAACTATGAAGACGGCAATTATTAATGGGTATCCTGATTCAAGGTACGCGGAAATCCTATTAAACCCACAATCCGAATTATCCAAAGACGAAAACAGTCCAGAATTTATTTATACTAATCTATACCAGCAATTTGAAAATGAAGAATATGCAGCTGTAATTGCAGAAGCGGAAGCACAGATTAAGCGTTTTGAAGGTGATGATTTTGTGCCAAAGTTCGAAATTTTAAAAGCATCAGCTAAAGGTAGACTATATGGCTTTGAGGCTTATAAAGAAGGCATCAATTATATTGCCTTAACTTATGCTGATACCGAAGAAGGTAAACGCGCAAAAGAAATTATAAAGGAAGCGTTTCCTATATTGCAAAAAAAGGAATTTGTGGCTGATGAAGATGCTCAAAAATTTAATGTAATATTTCAATTTGAAAACAATTCAGGCGAAAATGTTGATGCTTTTATAAAAACGTTAAATGAAGAAGTTGCAAAAATAAAGTACTTTGATCTTACAACATCAAAAGATCTTTACGATGAAAATACTACATTTGTTGTGGTACATGGATTAAAAAGTATCGGTGGAGCTAAAGGGTTTGGAGAATTGCTTAAATCTGGGGAGAAAGACAAAAGAGGGCGTGTGGTAAAACCAAAAATTACTCGACCTTATTTTGCAATATCGTCTTCAAATTATGCAATTATCCAACGACATAAAAACTTAAATGCGTATTTAGAATTACAGTAATTTAAAACCAAATCAACATGTTTTCTCCAGATAGAAAAAAAACAAAACAACATTCAACTATGGAATCAACTACCCAACAAAATGTTATAGCACAAGGCACTAAAATTGTAGGAGACATTGCAAGTCAAGGCCCATTTAGAATCGACGGAACTGTTGAAGGTAACGTAAAAACATCTGGGAAAGTTGTGGTAGGTAAGTCTGGTTATATAAAAGGTACTTTACAAGGTGAAAATGCGGATTTTGAAGGTAAATTTTCTGGTAAACTTATTTTGTCGGGTACATTATCTTTAAAATCTACAGCACATATTGAAGGTGAGGTGCATATAAGTAAGTTGGCTGTAGAACCTGGTGCAACATTCAATGCAACTTGTAGTATGAAAGGGACAGTAAAATCGTTATCTAATGAGCCAGCTAGAATAGAATCTGTTAAAGCCCAAAGTGTCCAAAGCAAATAAAGGGCCTAACAAATTCATTAGGTTTACATCCGTTGCGTTTCAGATGGGAGGCACTATTTTTCTTGGAAATTATTTAGGTCAATGGCTAGACGTTAAATACCACAAGGATTATTTAGAAACAACAATTACACTTCTCTCTGTATTTATTTCCATGTATTTAGTGATTTCTCAAGTTATAAAAATGTCTAAAGACGATGATTAAATCTATTATTATATATGTAGTTTCTTTTTTTGCACTACTCATCATTGTTCATTTTTCGCAAGAATTTATAATCAATCAAACCAACAGTATTATAAGATTTAATCTTTGGGATACTAATCTGTTTATTGCTATCGCTTCTTTAATGATATGTGTGCATTTTCAGGTTTTTTCATTAATTAATAACTTAAAAACGCAACTTGGTTTCATTTATTTACCCACACTTTTTATTAAAGGAGTACTGTTTTATGTGGCATTTGAAGACACGGTTTTTAATATTGAAGTATTAAATACACCCGAACGGTTAGGCCTTGTAATCCCAATTCTCTTATTTTTAGTATTAGAGGTGTTTTTTATTGTGAAAATCATATCAAAAATGGGGTTTAAATATTAGATTCAAAAAAGATATTGTTATTTTAATAAATTGCGTACTTTTGCACGGAATTTGAGAAGAGGTTTTTTTTATTTTATTAGAATGAAGATAGTTAATCAAAGTTTTAAGTTTTTAGTACTAGCCGTTTTGATGTTTTTACCAACATCTAATTTTGCGTTTAATGCGGAAGTAGATGGAGGTCAAGTTTCTGGTAAACAAGAGGTGGAAGAATATATTGTTCACCACCTTAAAGACTCGCACGACTTTAATTTGTTTTCGTATACCAACGATGCTGGTGAGCGTAAACATTTTGGTGTGGCGTTGCCTGTAATACTTTGGACATCTGAAGGATTAGTGACTTTTATGTCTTCGGAATTTCACCATGATGACAATGGACAAGTAATTGTAGAAAAAGATGATCAAAAATTTACAAAGATTCACTCTAAAATCTACGAATTAGAAAAAGGAGCTACAGCGGTTAGTTTTGATGCAGATCATCATGCTACCAACGCTTCTAAGGTTTTAGATTTCTCTATCACTAAAAGTGTTGTCGGTATCTTATTAATAGGACTTTTAATGTTATTCTGGTTTTCTAGATTAGCAAAACAATACAAGACAAAACAAATTCCTACAGGTTTTGGTCGTGTTTTAGAACCACTTGTACTTTATGTAAGAGATGAAATTGCAAGGCCAAATATTGGAGAAAAACACTATCGTAAATTTACAGGTTACCTTTTAACAGTGTTCTTTTTTATATGGATTTTAAACTTAGCGGGTTTAACACCTTTAGGGTTTAACGTTACTGGTCAGTTAGCCGTAACCGCATGTTTAGCCATATTTACATTAATCATTTATACCGCAAGTGGTAATAAAGATTATTGGATGCACATTCTATGGATGCCAGGAGTGCCAATTTTTGTGAAACCAATATTAGCAGTAATTGAATTGGTAGGTGCTTTTATAATTAAGCCATTCTCATTATTAGTACGTTTATTTGCAAACATTTCAGCAGGTCACATTGTATTAATGAGCTTAATAGCCATTATGTTTACACTTAAGGATTCTTTAGGTACTGTTGGTGCAACAAGTTTATCGTTTGTATTATCATTTTTCCTTTTATTAATCGAATTATTAGTAGCGTTTTTACAAGCGTATATTTTTACAATGCTTTCCGCTTTATTTATAGGTATGGCTGTAGCAGAACACGACCATGAACATGAAGATCATGGCCATGAAGTTTCTTCGGATGTAGAAGACGTTAGAGGAGATTTTATTTAAGACGAATTTTTTTAATTTAATTTTATATATCAATTTTATGGAACCAGTAACTTACAATTTAATTGGAGCAGGGTTAATCGTAATCGGAGCAGGTATCGGACTTGGTCAAATCGGTGGAAAAGCAATGGAAGGTATTGCTCGTCAGCCAGAAGCAGCAGGTAAGATTCAAACAGCAATGATTATTGTTGCCGCACTTTTAGAAGGTTTAGCGTTTGGTGCTTTATTCTTAGGAAAATAAGAACCAAATTAAATGACAAGAACACAAACCTGCAACGGTTGGTTGCAGGATGTGTTTTTAAATTAAAAAAAGACAAAACATTTAATTATTTAATAGAATGGAAACATTATTAAACGATTTTTCACCAGGTTTATTCGTAGTATCAACAATATTAATGTTGGCGTTAATTGCTCTTATGGTGAAGTTTGCTTGGAAACCAATCTTAAGCTCTTTAAATGAAAGAGAAGAGGGTATTCAAGGTGCATTAGACGCTGCTGAAAAAGCGAAGCGTGAAATGGCAAATCTTCAGGCCGATAACCAAAGGTTATTACAAGAAGCACGTTTAGAAAGAGAAACGATGCTTAAAGAAGCACGTGAGTTAAAAACTAAAATGATTGCTGATGCTGAAGAAGAAGCAAAAATGCAAGCTAATAAAATGATTGCACAAGCTCAAGAAGCTATTGTAAGTGAAAAGAAAGCAGCTATGGCAGAATTAAAAAGTCATGTTGCTGGATTATCATTAGATATTGCAGAAAAAGTAGTGCGTAATGAATTATCTAATAAAGACAAGCAACTAGAGTTAGTAGAGTCTATGTTAGGTGAAGCAACTTTAAACTAGTAAGAGATGTCAGGATCAAGAGCGGCAATACGATATGCTAAAGCGGTTTTAAGTTTAGCAACAGATCAAAAATCTGCTGATGCAGTGAATAGTGATATGAAAGTAATCATTAATACTATTGCTGAAAGTAAAGATTTAAATCAAATGCTTCAAAGTCCTGTTGTAAGATCTTCAGATAAAAAAGCAGTACTATTAGCAGTGTTTACAGATGCTAATGTAGCAACTACTAATTTAATTGATACTTTAATCGCTAATAAAAGGTTATCTTTATTAAATGACGTCGCATTAAGTTATGTGCAGTTATACGATGAGTTAAGAGGTCGCCAATTAGCATCAGTTACAACAGCAGTAGCATTAACCGAAGAGTTAAAAGTAAAAGTATTAGCTAAGGTTAAAGAACTTACAGGAAAAGACGCAGAAGTAAAAAATATTATAGACGAAACCATTTTAGGTGGTTTTATATTACGAGTTGGAGATATTCAGTATAACGCTAGTATTGCTAATAAACTCGATAAATTAAAAAGAGAATTTACACTAAATTAATATAGTTTTAGATACGCCCAAAAGGCGAACAGCTAAAAGCTAAAGACTAAAAAAGATGGCAGAAGTAAAACCAGCTGAAATATCAGCAATCTTAAAACAACAACTTTCAGGTTTTGAAGCAGGTGCTTCATTAGACGAAGTAGGAACAGTATTAACTGTAGGTGATGGTATTGTACGTGCTTACGGATTAGCTAATACGCAATATGGCGAATTAGTTGAATTTGAAGGTGGTGCAGAAGGTATTGTATTAAACCTTGAAGAAGATAATGTAGGTATTGTACTTTTAGGAACTGCAATAGGAATTAAAGAAGGTTCTACAGTAAAACGTACAGGACGTATCGCCTCTGTAAAAGTAGGTGAAGGTATTGTTGGACGTGTGGTAGATACTTTAGGTAATCCAATTGATGGTAAAGGACCAATCGTTGGAGAAACTTATGAAATGCCATTAGAGCGTAAAGCACCTGGTGTTATTTACAGAGAGCCAGTAACAGAACCATTACAAACCGGTATTAAGGCGATTGATGCCATGATTCCTGTAGGTAGAGGTCAACGTGAGTTGGTAATTGGTGACCGTCAAACAGGTAAAACGGCTGTTTGTATCGATGCTATCTTAAATCAAAAAGAATTTTACGATGCAGGCGAGCCTGTATATTGTATATATGTTGCTGTAGGTCAAAAGGCTTCAACAGTAGCTTTAATTGCTAAAACATTAGAAGAAAAAGGGGCTTTAGCTTATACAACTATTGTCGCTGCTAATGCCTCTGATCCTGCTGCTATGCAAGTTTGGGCACCAATGACAGGAGCTTCTATTGGTGAATACTTTAGAGATACTGGTCGTCCGGCTTTAATTGTATTTGATGATTTGTCAAAACAAGCAGTAGCTTACCGTGAGGTATCTTTATTATTAAGACGTCCACCAGGACGTGAAGCATATCCTGGTGATGTATTCTATTTACACTCAAGATTATTAGAGCGTTCTGCTAAGATTATCGATAATGATGAGATTGCTAGAGAGATGAACGACCTTCCAGAAGTTTTAAAACCTATGGTAAAAGGTGGTGGTTCTTTAACAGCTCTACCAATTATCGAAACACAAGCAGGTGACGTTTCGGCATATATCCCAACCAACGTAATATCTATTACAGATGGTCAGATTTTCTTAGATGGAGATTTGTTTAACTCTGGTGTACGTCCGGCAATTAACGTAGGTATTTCTGTATCTCGTGTTGGTGGTAACGCTCAGATTAAGTCTATGAAGAAAGTATCTGGTACTTTAAAATTAGATCAAGCTCAGTTCCGCGAATTAGAAGCATTTGCTAAGTTTGGATCAGATTTAGATGCCGTGACTTTAAATGTAATTAATAAAGGTAAGCGTAATGTTGAAATTTTAAAACAAGCGCAGAACGATCCTTTTAAAGTAGAAGATCAAGTAGCTATTATCTATGCAGGCTCTAAGAACTTATTAAAAGATGTTCCTGTAGAAAAAGTGAAGGAATTTGAGCGCGACTATTTAGAATTCTTAAATGCTAAGCATAGAGATACTCTAGATACGCTTAAAGCAGGTAAATTAACTGACGAGGTTATTGATACATTAACAAGTGTAGCAAAAGATCTTTCAGGAAAATATAGATCATAAAGTTATTAGTTTAGAGTTATGAGTTAAAATTTAGCTTACTCATAACTCTAAATTTCAATTATTAAGCTAATGTCACTCTAAGCTTAGGCAAAGAGTCTTTATCATATAAAGATGGCGAATTTAAAGGAAATTAGAAACAGAATATCATCAGTATCTTCAACGATGCAGATTACAAGTGCCATGAAAATGGTATCTGCTGCGAAGTTAAAGAAAGCTCAAGATGCTATTACAGCAATGCGTCCTTACTCTAATAAGTTAACGGAATTGCTACAGAGTTTAAGTGCAACTTTAGATGCAGATTCTGGAAGTAAGTTTGCAGAGCAACGTGAAATCCAAAAAGTGCTTATTGTTGCTGTCACTTCTAACAGAGGTTTGGCTGGTGCATTTAATTCTAATATCATTAAAGAGGTTACTCACCTTACTAATGAAACATATGCGACTAAAGAAGTCTCTTATTTAGCTATAGGAAAAAAGGCAAACGACGCCTTTAAAAAAACGAATAAAGTTATAGCTGATAAAAGTGATTTATACGATGACTTAACGTTTGATAATGTTTCTGAAATAGCAGAGATGCTTATGGAAAAATTTGTCTCTGGTGAGTTTGATAAAATTGTGGTGGTTTACAATCACTTTAAAAATGCAGCTACACAAATCGTTATGACAGAGCAATTTTTACCAATTGTACCCGTAGAAACTGACGATAATGTAACTTTAGACTACGTTTTTGAACCGTCTAAATTAGAAATTGTTGAAGAATTAATACCAAAGTCATTAAAGACACAATTGTATAAAGGTATTAGAGATTCTTTTGCTTCTGAGCATGGTGCACGTATGACAGCGATGCATAAAGCAACAGATAATGCAACTGAATTAAGAGATCAATTGAAGTTAACTTATAATAAAGCGCGTCAGGCGGCAATTACAAATGAAATTCTTGAGATTGTTGGTGGTGCAGAAGCTTTAAACAATTAAAGATATTTGATTGATAGGTGTTTTTAGTTTAACCCTAACCAATTTTCTATAATATTAAAACCTAACCTTTAGAGAGTTAGGTTTTTTTTATGTCTCAAATTGCCCTTCGTAATGAGAGAATTTTCTAAAATTTCTTAAAATATGTAAGACTTAACTTTCTTTATTTTGTATTTTGTCTGATAAATATGTTTTTTATATAGGTGGTTTGGAGATTTTTTTATATTGCAGTCCCAAATCTAAACCTACATTACAATGAAATTACTAAAAAATGCGGCTTACGCCATAGTTTTTATTGTTGTTTATGGAACTACTAATTTTTGTGTAGCTCAAAACAGCAATGCTCGAATCACCTTTCAGAAACAAGCACCATTTAATGTTAATTCTGCTTCTTTTCAAGAATGGTATGCAGGAATTAAAGTTGGAGGAACAGGAATAAATATTTTTCTTCCTATTATAGATGTTGCTCAAAATGTCGAAATTACCCATGTTTATTTTAGAAACTTAACAAGCGAACTTATTAAAATAAAGGGCACGTATTCAGCACAACTTAAAAATGACTCACCGTATTATACGTTTACAAAACCTGAAGCTTCAGCAGATTATCCCTTTAAATTGAAGGATAATGAATGCGTTGTAGCTTATATCGAAAGCGGTAAGACTAAGTACTTTAAAATAACAAAAATTACTGAGTTTGCAGGAACGTATTATGAAAATGGTCCTCCTGCTATTTATGCTAGAGAAAATGCAAAAGACATAGTGGCTATAGAAGACAAAAACATAGATAAATAGTTACAAACATTGGGTATTAATTGAGCCTTGCTTTTATAGCAAGGCTTTTTTATTTCAACTTAGAAAAAGGTTCATTTATATTTAATACTTTTGACGTCAATAATATTAGCCCAATTGAGCGGATTCAAATCACTTTTTAAACAAACATTCATCTATGGCTTGGCCACTGTGCTTCCAAGGATGATGAGTTTCATTTTAGTGCCCCTTTATACCGATCCTAATGTGCTTTCTGTCGAAGAATACGGACGGGTTTCATTTATCTTCGCGTATTTCGTATTGTTTAATGTTATTTTAGCTTATGGTATGGAAACTGCCTTTTTCAGGTATTTCAACAAAGAAGAAGACCAAGAACAAGTCACTAGCACATCTGCAATTTCAATACTTATTAGCGCTTTAGCAATACTCGGTTCCGCTTTTTCATTACGAAATCAAATTTCAGACATCATTAATATAGAACTACAATACCTCAATTTAGTCTTTGTTATTCTACTATTAGATGCCTTGGTTATTATCCCTTTTGCTTGGTTACGCGCCACAGCTAAACCGATGCGATATGCTATTATTAAGATTTTAAATGTTGCAGTTAATCTTGGTCTCAATGTGTTCTTATTATTGTACTTAAAAGATGTCGCAGAACACCATTCGGTTTTTAATAGCATTTACATACCCAATTTTGAGATCAATTATATCTTCATTTCTAATGTTATTGCAAGTGGATTAACGCTTTTAATTTTACTGCCTTTTTATGTGCGATTAAAATTTAAGTTCAATATAAAACTTTGGAAGAAAATGATGCAATATGCCATGCCAGTGCTTATTGCTGGTATTGCATATTCGGTTAATGAAACCTTTGATCGTATTCTACTAGAAAAATTATTGCCGGCAAATATAGCAGATGAACAAGTGGGTATGTACTCAGCATGTTATAAGTTGGCGTTATTTATGACTCTGTTTGCTACCGCGTTTCGTTTGGGAATAGAACCCTATTTTTTTAGTCATTCTAAAACAGATAATCCACAAAAAAATTATGCTAGAATTTTAGAATATTTTGTAGCTTTCGGTGCCGTTATCTTTTTAACTGTAGTCGTTTTTGCAGATCTTTTAAAGCCTTTTATTATACGAAGTGAAGCGTATTATGAAGCCATGTGGATTGTGCCGTTTATACTTCTAGCCAATTTTTGCTTAGGTATTTATCACAACCTTTCTGTATGGTATAAAATTACAGACCGAACAAAGTTTGGGGCATATATATCCATATTTGGTGCATTTACTACACTGATAATAAACTATGTATTAATTCCTGTTATAGGTTTTAAAGCTTCGGCTATAGCAACGCTTTCAGCTTATTTTATAATGATGCTACTATCTTTTTATTACGGAAGAAAGTATTATCCCATCCCTTATAATCTTAAAAAAATAGCACTGTATTTAGGGTTGTCTACAGTATTTTCTATGTTGTATTTCTATATTTTTAGAGGAAATTATGTTATTGGAATTGGTGCATTAATTGTATTTTTAACACTTGTTTTTCAGCTTGAAAGAAAGGAACTAAAGCTTTTATTAAAAGGAAATTAATCTGCGATTAACACAAAGAATCTGATTGAGATATGAAAATTAAAATAATTAATAAATCTAATCACCCTTTACCACATTACGAAACCATTGCATCGGCAGGTATGGATTTACGTGCAAATTTATCGGAATCCAGGGTTCTAAAACCTCTAGAGCGCAGTATTGTAGGCACTGGGTTGTATATAGAATTACCGGTAGGACTAGAAGCTCAGGTAAGACCGAGAAGCGGATTGGCAGCAAAAAAAGGAGTGACGGTATTAAATGCACCAGGAACTATTGATGCTGATTATAGAGGAGAAATAGGCGTAATTTTAGTAAATCTCTCAAATGAAAATTTTGAAATTCAGAACGGCGAACGTATAGCTCAGTTAGTTGTCACAAAACACGAACGTGCAGAATGGGTCGATGCCATAGAATTATCTGAAACAGATAGAGGTGAAGGTGGTTTTGGAAGTACAGGGACAAAATAGGTAAAGCCTATGCTGTAACAAGGTGTCCAAACCTTGTTTACATATTATAAACACGAGGAGGTTGTAAAGGATAGCCTCATTTAAAATATTATTAAATAGATTTCCATTTTAAATGGAAACAAAACACAATTTTTCCATGAAAATAATAGTACCAATGGCAGGACGTGGTTCTCGCTTAAGACCACATAGTTTAACTGTTCCCAAACCTTTAATTCCAGTTGCAGGTCAACCCATAGTGCATCGTTTGGTAAAAGATATTGCTAAAGTTTTAAAACAACCTATTGAGGAGGTCGCATTTGTGCTCGGTGATCCTGCATTTTTTGGAGATGATGTTGTAGAAAGCTTAACTGAACTTGCAGAAAGTTTGGGCGCCAAAGCTTCAATTTACAGACAAGATAAACCTTTAGGTACGGGTCATGCCATTATGAGTGCAAAACCTTCGCTTTCTGGGCCTGCTGTGATTGCATATGCAGATACATTGATTAGAGCAGAATTTGATTTAGATCCAACGGCAGATAGTGTGATCTGGACAAAATGTGTCGCAAATCCTGAGGCGTATGGTGTTGTAAAATTAAATGAGGACCAAAACATTGTTGAGTTGGTTGAAAAACCTGAAACCTTTGTGAGTGACCAAGCAGTAATAGGCATCTATTATTTTAAAGATGTAGCTGTTTTAAAATCTAAATTACAAGAGGTTTTAGACGAAAATATAATGAATGGTGGTGAATATCAAATTAATGATGGTATTAAACGAATGATGGCAGATGGAAAAATCTTTAAGACCGGTACGGTAGATGAGTGGATGGATTGTGGAAATAAAAATGTTACTCTAGAAACTAATGCAAAAATGCTAGGGTTTTTAACAGCCGATAATGAAGAACAATTAATTGATAATTCTGTAGTTTTAGAAAATTCCAAAATCATTGAACCATGCTATATCGGAAAAGGAACGGTGCTAAAAAACACTACTGTGGGACCTAACGTATCTATAGGTAAAGATTGTGTATTAGAAAATACAACCGTTAAAAATAGCTTAATACAAAACCAAACAACTATTAAAAATGCTAACTTAGATGAAGCTATGATTGGCAACCATGTAAAGTACAATGGAGAGTTTACTAAGATTAGTATTGGTGATTATACTATGATGGAATAATAATAGATTCAGAAAAAAGTATCTCATTATTTTAAAGTCAAGTAGGACTTTGGAATAACTTTTGAAAACAATTACATAACTGTCAAAAAAAGAGCTACAAAAGGAAGATTTTTTAATTAGAATAAAAGATGTATGTATACCATATTATACACAATAAAAATTAAACCCAATCAAGAAGAAAAGTTTATTAAGGCTTGGAAAGAGTTAACAACGTTGATATACAAATACGAAGGCAGTTTTGGGTCTAGGTTACATAAAAAGGATGCATTACATTTTTTTGCTTATGCACAATGGCCAGATAAACATACGTTTGATAATGCTGGTGGTAATTTGCCAGAAGAAGCCCACCATTGTAGAAATCGAATGAGGGAGGCTTATGAAAAATTTGAAGTATTAGATAAATATGAAATGATTGAAGACTTGTTAAAGCCACAACGTAGTGAATAAAACAACGGTTTTGATATTGATTTTTCTCTTCGGGATAATAATTGTTCCGCAAGTTTCGTATGCCCAAGTTGACTTTAATAAACGCCCAGATGACGACTTAGGTAATGTGGAAGACGAGTTTCAGGAACACTTTTTTGAAGCCTTAAAACAAAAAGGAATTGAAAATTATGATCGTGCTGTAGAAGAACTTCAAAAATGTTTGAATTTAGATCGTAAAAAACCTGTTATTTATTTTGAATTAGGTAAAAACTATAACAAACTCAAAAACTTTGGTGCAGCTGAAGAAAACCTAAAAGAAGCCATTAGCATGCAACCGGATAATGCATGGTTTTTAGATGAGCTTTACGATGTGTATTTTCAGCAAGATGATATTAAAAATGCGTTAAAAACCATTAAACAATTGGTAAAGTATCATCCAGATTACAAAGAAGATTTAGCAGCATTGTATGTAAGAGAAGGGAAATACAAATTGGCTTTAGAGCTTTTAGATGAATTAGATGCAGAATATGGTTTAAGCGAATCTAGAGATGGCATGCGTAACGATATTTATAGTATTACTGGTAATGCTGATGACCGTATTGATAATTTAGAACAGCGTATAGCTAATAATCCTAACAATGAGGATAATCACCTAAAGCTTATTTATAGGTATAGCCAAACTGGAGATCGAAAAAATGCCTATAAAGCGGCTAAGCACTTATTAAAAGTAAAGCCCGATTCTAAATTTGTCCATTTGGCCTTATACAAGTTTTATCTTCAAGATAATAAGATAGACAAAGCAATTAGTTCTGTGAAAACCGTTTTAACCAGTCCTGAAATCAATGCAGATGCAAAAGCAAAAGTACTTAAAGACTTTGTAGCTTTTGTGGCTAGAAATCCTGAGTACGAAACCGATTTAATAGACATTACATCGTTAGTAGATGGAGATAAAGATGCACAAACGCATAGCGATCTAGGTCAATATTACTTAAAAGCTGGAGACAAAGCAAAAGCATTATTAAATTTTAAAGAAGCATTAAAACAAAGCCCTAATGATTTTAAACTTTTAAAAGATGTCTTATTACTTCAATTAGATGTAAAGGATTATAATGCGGTTATAACAGACAGCGAGCGTGCTTTAGAATTGTATCCTGCACAGCCAATTTTGTACTTAGTTAATGCGGTGGCAAATAATAATTTGAATGCACCCAAAAAAGCTATAGAGAGCTTAGAAATGGGAATAGATTTTTTAATAGATAACCCTAAAATGGAAGCCGATTTTTATTCCGAATTAAGCATTGCCTATAAAGCCTTAAATAATATTAGTAAATCTGAAGCGTTTGCTAAAAAGGCAAAAGATTTAAAAGCCCAATAAGTAATGATATCATTCCAGACAGATAAAATTTTTAAAAACACATTAAGCGTTTTTCTTATAACAGTTGTCTTTAGTTGTAGTTCCGCTAATCGCGTTATAGCATCTGGTGAAGCTAGTGAGCAATTGACGGTTAAACAGGTCATCAAACAGCATCAAAAAAATGAGGCTGATTTTAAAACCTTAAAAGCGAGATTAAAAATTGATATTACACAAAATAACAATTCTCAAGGTGCTGGTTTTACACTAAGAATAGAAAAGGATAAAGTGATTTGGCTAAATGAATCCATCTTAGGTATGGCGCGTATGATGATTACTCCAGATAAAGTAAGATTTTACAATAAGCTAGATAATGAATATTTTGACGGAGATTACAAATTATTAAGTGATGTTGCAGGCATTGATCTCGACTTTATGAAAGTTCAAAATATTCTGTTAGGTCAAACTATTTATAGTCTAAATGATGAGCCTTATCAAGTTTCTGTTAATAATAACTCTTATGCCGTAAGTCCGAAAGAACAAAATGCACTGATAGAGTTGTTTTATTTAATTAACCCTTCTCATTTTAAAATGGATAGTTTGCAATTGCAACAAGTATTAAAGAGGCGATTGCTTCAAGTAGATTATGCCTCTTATCAAGAAGTAGATAAACAAATCATTCCTAAAAACATTAGTATTGTCGCAGTTGAAGATACTGATGAAGTTGCTATAAGTATGGAGTTTAAATCGGTATCTTTGAATGATGAAGTGCGTTTTCCGTTTAATATTCCTTCGGGCTATAAAGAGATGGTGATAAAATAACAGACAATATCACTTCGTTTTTAAAAGATGAAAATTAGACTGTTTTTTAAATTTTATAAGCAATAGCAAAATTATAATAATAAGTACAGTTTTTTGTAAAAACACGATAAGAATAAAATGAATTACCGTTTTTATATCCCTTTAATTATAGGACTTTTAATGTCCGGTTTTTCAGTTTATGCACAAAGCGCAAAGCAAAAGGAGCTTGAAGCACAACGTCAGCAAAAGCTTAGAGAAATTAAGCAAATTAACGCTTTATTGTCTACAAAAAAGAAGGAGGAGAAGTCGGCAATTACACTTATTGAAGATATCAACTTAAAAGTGAATGTTAGAAAAAACTTAATCAGAATTACCAACGAACAAGCCAATTTATTAACGCGAGAGATTAACGCCAACCAGAAAGAAATTACAAGTCTAAGAACGCAATTGCAGGAGTTAAAAGATGATTATGCTGCGATGGTGGTAAAGTCTTATAAAAGTAAATCTGAACAGAGTAAGGTGATGTTTTTATTATCTTCTAGCAATTTTCAGCAAGCTTATAAACGTCTTCAATATATAAGGCAATATAGAGACTATCAAAAAGAGCAAGGTGAAGCTATAAAGCTTAAAACAAAAGAATTACAAGAATTAAATATTCAACTATCAAAGCAAAAAGAAGACAAGCAGAAATTAGTTGAAGAAAATAGAATTGCTAAACGTGAATTAGAAGGAGAGTTAAAGGAACGCGAGATTTTAATGGCTTCAATTAAAGCTGATATGAGCAAGTTTGCGTCTCAGATTAAACAGAAACAAAAAGAAGCCGATAAGTTAGATAAGGAGATAGACCGTTTGATTGCTGAGGCCATTGCAGCATCGAATAAAAAAGCAGGTAATAAATCATCGGTAGGGAAATTTGTTTTAACGCCTGAAGCTAAAAAACTAGCCTCGAGCTTTGCTGCAAATAAAGGAAAATTAGGCTGGCCAGTAGCCCGTGGTGTTATAAAAGGTAAATTTGGAAAAACACGTTCGTTAACCGATAGTTCTATAGAGGTGAATCATTCTGGTGTAAAAATAGCCACTGAGAAAAATGCCGAAGTTAAAGCCGTGTTTAATGGTGTTGTATCTTCAATTCATATTATGAAAAGAGGAAATCCAACCATTTTAATAAGGCATGGTGATTATTTAACAATCTACCACAATTTATCAAAACTGTATGTTAAAACAGGAGATAAAATCACAACAGGTCAGGTGATTGGTGAGGTGTTTAGTAATAAAATTACAGGTGAGACCCTTCTAGATTTTAGAATCTACAAAAATAATTTAAAGTTAAATCCAGAATCGTGGTTGGCTAAGAATTAAACCCTTACAATCACATAACCCCTTTTGGTTTTCTTGTAGCGCTTACCGTTAAAAAAGTAATAGTGCTTACCTTTTATTCTAACAACTTTATATGATCTTGGTAGCTGTTTTACCACAGTAACCGTTGTGGGTTGTTCGACAACGATACGTTTTGCACAAGAATTAAAACTTAAGGCAAATCCTAAACTTAAGGTATATATAAATTATCTCATCACTAATATATTTAATTCTAAGACTAAAAATACTTTTGAAGGTTTAAAATAATTGAACGACAAATGTTGTTTTTCGTTTATTTTAGGACTTGTATTTTTTAATTCAATGTGTTTGTATAGAACGGTATTACTACAGTAATTGAAGTTTGGGTCAGAGTCTACTATTCAAAAAGTGCTTTTAACTCAGTTGCATCGGCAGGTTTCATTTTTCCAGCCAATACTAAACTCAATTGTTTACGACGCAAAGCTGCATCAAAACGTTCTTTTTCTAATTCGGTTTCAGGGATAAGATTAGGAACCTTTACAGGTCTTCCTGTTTCATCTACGGCAACAAAGGTGTAGATAGCTTCATTGGCTTTTACACATTCTCCAGATTCTCTGTCTTCTATCCAAACGTCCATATACACTTCCATAGAAGAAGTAAAGGCACGCGATACTTTTGCTTCTATCATTACCACGCTTCCTAATGGAATAGATCTGTTAAAAGCCACATGATTTACAGAGGCTGTAACAACGATACGTCTGGAGTGTCTTCGTGCAGAAATACTAGCTGCTCTGTCCATACGCGCTAATAATTCGCCACCAAATAAGTTATTGATAGGATTTGTTTCGCTTTGTAATACCAAATCGGTAACAATAGTTTTAGACTGAAATGCGGTTCTAGAAGGCATAGATGATTAATAATTTGTGCAAAGATAGAACGATTTTAGTACGTAGGAGTGAAAAAGTAATAAAAAACCAATAGAATGTAATAACAACCTTAAGGGGTTGGTATTACTTAAGTTTTTTAATTAATAACCAAGCGTCACGGTTATACTCTCGACGAATCTTAGAAAGTTCATTCTGGGCTTCAGCTCTGGTTTCAAAACTACCATAAACAACTTCGTGCAACCCGTAACGGTTCACACCAATTTGTCGTGCTTTAAACCCTTTTTCTCTCAGTTGGTTAACTTTTTTCTTAGAATTAGCTTCCACTCTAAATGCACCTGCCACAATATGAAAATTACCATGCTGTTTTTCTACAGATAATGTTGCTGCAGGCAAAGGATTACTGATTACAAATGTTGCCTCTTGCACTTTAGCATCGAGCTGCTCATTGGCTTGCTCTTGTGCTAATTGGTTGTGGTCTTTTATTGTATTGTTATAGTACGTTACACCACCAAAGCCACCTATACCTAAGATAACTACAGCTGCAGCTGCGTATTTAAACCAGTTGCGGTTAGAGCGTTTTTCAGGCGTCATTGTAATAGGTGCTGTTTCTTCAATGGCTTCAACAGTTTCTTTGTACACTTCACGAGTAACATCTGTAGATGAAAAGTGTGATAAACCAAAAGAATCAGTAAGGTAATTGATTTGACTAGACGGATCAAATTGAATTTTTCCATCCGCATTTAAAGCCAATTCGCCTATGTTTTTAAATTGAATGGTTTCCCCTTCAACCAAAAATGATTTTATAGACTTTATTTGTTTTGAGATTTTACTTAAAGCTGTTGTGTAGGGTATTTTTTCAACCTCAGCAATATAGTTAGCCAATAAACCATCGTTTTGTTGTAATTGTTCATTAAAGGACAACGCCTTTTTTGGAGGATAAAACGTATGGGTAGATTGGTGAATTTGTGCCGAAACACGACGTGTTAAAAAAGCACCAAATTCTGGAACAGTAACACAATCGTATCGATATAAAAGGTCGCTAATGTAAGTCTCTAACTGCATATGAAAACAAAGTTATAAATTTTTGTTTTCGAAAAAAGTGAACTAACGTTTATTTATTAACATCAAATGAAGTTATTTTCTATCTCTTTGATTTTCATAATAGACTATTTAAAAATAAACAGCTGATGTTTTTTTAGAAGATTTTAGATGAGCTTAAGGTCTTATCGGTACATTTATGTAAGTCTTTATATGATGTCTAAGTTTTTAATCTATTAAGAATTAAATAATTATATTCGTAAATAGTAGATTAACGACTTTAAGTATTTCGATTGTAATGACAGATCAACAACTTATGTATGCTTTAGCCTTGCAACATGTTCCAAAAATTGGAGCAACAACTGCCAAAAAGCTTATTAGTCATTGTGGATCTGCAGAAGCCGTTTTAAAAGAGAAACATGCAACTCTTTTAAAAATTGATGGTATAGGAATTATGACGCTGCAAAGTCTTTTTGATAAAATCCATCTCCAAGAAGCCGAACAGGAATTACAATTTATTAGAGACAATAAAATTATTACACATTATTTTACTGAAGAGACTTACCCAGAGCGATTAAAACATTGTATAGATGGTCCTATTGTGCTTTTTCAATCTGGCAATATTAATCTGAAGCAACAACGTATTATAAGTATTGTTGGTGCACGTAAAATTACAACAAGTGGTGTCGCTTTCTGCGAAAAATTAGTGGAAGCCTTGTCTTCGTTTAACCCTATTATTGTATCTGGCTTTGCCTACGGAACTGATATTACTGCACAAAAGGCGGCAGTAAGACACAACTTACAAACCATTGGTTGTTTAGCTCATGGACTCAATCAGATTTATCCTAAAGTACATAAAAAATACGTTGCAGATATTGAAAATTACGGTGGTTTTTATACCGATTTTTGGAGTACAGATGCCTTTGATAGAAATAATTTTTTAAAACGTAACCGAATAATTGCAGGGCTCAGCGAAGCTACTATTGTTATAGAATCTGCAGAAAAAGGCGGTAGTTTAGTTACTGCCGATATTGCTAATTCTTATAATAGAGAAGTCTTTGCCGTACCCGGAAGAACTACAGATAGCCAAAGCGTGGGTTGTAATAATTTAATAAAATTCCAAAAAGCACATTTATTATCTCACCCATTAGATGTGCCTTATATTTTAAATTGGGACGTGGACACCAATAAAAAACCAACGGTACAACAAGAATTGTTTGTAGAGTTAAATTCAGATGAAACAATTATCTATAATTTCCTTAAAGAGCATGGTAAAACGATGTTAGATGTTATTGCTCTACAATGCGAAATGCCAACTTATAAGCTTGCAAGCCTTTTACTTAACATGGAATTAAAAGGAGTAATTAGACCTTTGCCAGGCAAGTTGTTTGAAGCAATCTAATACAACGTATTGCACTTAGAGACAGTTGATTCTTACCTTGCTAGTACTGATTGTCGAATTTTTTAAGCACTTTATCGTGTTTTTATTTTTTTAATTCAAATTTATTTTTTAATATTGGGCTTTCCCTCAGTAGAATAAATAAAATAATAAGGTTTTATCTTATACTTTTTTTTTGATGAAACTATAATAAATTATAATGCTTATGAGGTTGCCATCTACACAACGTTTCAATCCCAATCCTGTTTTGGAGTCTTTCCGATTAGAAGTAAAAAGGGGATTAATAATTACAGTAAGAACATGCATTGTATATATAGGGTTTAAAAGTAGGATGATGTTAAATCTTATTACTATGCCTAATTATTAAAGTGGAGCAAAAAAAGAATTGAATAACCTAACAATAACTGTTAATGTTTTGGTAAGGGGTGATTATTTTTATTGGTATAAATTACACCGATTGTGCAAGTTACTGCGAATAAAAGTGCACTTAAAAGGGGAATATTTACACCTTGACTAATATTTTTTGCGCATCGTTTAATCTAAGTGACCTTTGTAGTGTTAAACCCAAATTTACATTGAATTCTTATACAACATTATCTAAATAATGTTATAATCGATTCAAAAGATTTATAATAATAAACCTATGAAAACAATAATTACTTTCGTTTCTTCTAAAAAAGTATTGACGACGTTTTTACTTTTATTTAGTGCTTTATCTTTTTCTCAAGTTGTTACGGATATTTTTCCTACCCGTGTTACTAATGGTAGTGTTATAACTATTTTAGGTACTGGTTTTTATGATGGTCTAGAGGAGTATATAGATTCCGGATATTCAGGTCAATCAGAAGCCACATTTGTGAGCTCTACTGAAATGACAATTAAAATTACAGTTAATCAAAGTTCTGATTATACACGACAATTAACTGTTGATGGAGCAACAATAAACTCTGGTGTAGATAATAATATACATTATGTAGGGCCAACTAACAAAACGTTGAAAACCACAAGTAGTTTTAGGATTGTTGAGATGTATACCACTTGGGATCACGATGGAGATGGAGAAGGTTTTTGGAAATCTTCATACTTCAACTCAAGTGATAAAAGTACATGGCCAAATGATAGACATGATTTACTTGGTTTTAAAATGAATTATGGTAGTGGTGATATTATTTTTTCTACTGGAGTAGATGACGAACTATTAGAGGATAATTTAGTAGATGAAGGAATTGATATTACAGACCCTACAAAATATATTAGTCAGGAATTTAAAGCCTATTCGTCAAGAGGAATTACAGGAAAACCTCATTCTTCAAACTTTTTAGCAATGGCAGATTTAATTGACGGTGTAGAAAATGGAAGAGTTCTTAATAGTAACGTTTTGGCTACGGTTTATGATGTTATCATCGATGGTGTTAATGGTTTGGATTTGGGCACAGGCATCACTAATTTTAATAAAGATGCCGAGATTAAATTTTATAGTGGTAATGGTAATGTAGGAGCAATTGATACCGTTCCAGATTTAGTAATTACACAAATGGCTCAACCAGGAGGTAGTGGAGCTAGGGATATTTATTATTACGCAGATGTGCAAGGAAACGTTGTGGGTAGGCCTATAAAATTACGTATTGATCGCAGTTCACAAACTCGTATTTATGAATGGGAATTAGACTTATATCGTCTAGATTTATCATCTTCAGTAACCTATGATAATGCTTACCCTAACCAGTCGTCTTTCGGAACACGAGAACATAGGCCATTTACTATGGTAGCCTTTAAACTTCAAGATTTTGGTATCGATGCTACAAATATTGAAGATGTTAATAACGTAAACATGGCGGCAGGCGGTTCTTCTGATATGGCGTTTATGGCTTATAACAAAGCGGCATTTGAAATAAAATCTCCAGTGATTACTGATGCTCCAGTATCACGTTACTCTTGTAGATTTCCTACTACTTCAAATATAACTTTTGAAGCAACAGGAGCTGTAGAAGGCGGTTATTCTACACCTGCCAATTCAGATGAAACAATTACTTATCAATGGTTTGAAAACTTTGCACCTATTTCTGCAAAAAGCGAAACTATAGATGCATATACTTTTGCATCG
>Ga0193951_1000029_pt1 | contig 59695 bp, 57 predicted proteins | sample BB_2_MG_FD_140370 | JGI IMG/M metagenome (GOLD analysis project Ga0193951, IMG submission 140370) | Microbial mat bacterial communities from the Broadkill River, Lewes, Delaware, United States - BB_2_MG | ecosystem: Environmental > Aquatic > Freshwater > River > Microbial mats | place: USA...
ATACCAAGTGCCTATCGAAGTTAGACCTGTTAGACAACAAGCACTTGCTTTGCGTTGGTTGGTATCATTTGCTAGAAAAAGAAGCGAAAGAACTATGGTTGAAAGACTAGCGAATGAGCTACTAGATGCTGCAAACACTAGAGGTGCTACATTTAAGAAAAAAGAAGATACATATAAAATGGCTGAAGCTAATAAAGCTTTTGCTCATTACCGCTGGTAAAATGGTTTTTGAGGTGTTTACATGTAAACACCTCTTCCCCTTTCTCGTAAGAGATTAAAAACTCAAGGAAATAATTATGGCAAGAAGTCACCCTATACAAAAAGTAAGAAACATTGGTATTGCTGCTCATATTGATGCAGGTAAAACAACGACAACAGAAAGAATTTTATTCTATACTGGTATTTCACATAAAATCGGTGAAGTACATGATGGTGCAGCGACTATGGACTGGATGGAGCAGGAAAAAGAAAGAGGTATTACAATTACTTCAGCTGCTACAACTTGTGAATGGAAAAATCATCAAATAAATATTATTGACACTCCGGGTCACGTTGACTTTACTATTGAAGTTGAAAGATCTATGCGTGTTCTTGATGGTGCTGTTGCAGTATTCTGTGCTGTTGGTGGAGTACAACCTCAATCAGAAACAGTATGGAGACAAGCAAATAGATATGAAGTACCAAGAATGGTTTTCGTAAATAAAATGGACCGTACAGGTGCAGATTTTTACGAAGTTGAAAAGCAAATTAAAACAAGATTAAAATCTACACCAATCCCTATTCAGATTCCTATTGGAGCTGAAGAGAATTTTAAAGGTGTTATAGATTTAGTAACAATGAAAGCACTAATGTGGGAAGATGAAGCTGCAATGGGTTCAGCTTATGAAACAGTAGAAATTCCAGCTGATTTACTTGAAAAAGCACAAGCATACAGAGAAAAAATGGTTGAAGCAGTATCAGAAACTGATGACGCACTTATGGAAAAGTTTCTAGAAGGTGAAGAGTTAACAAATGAGGAAATTGCTGCTGGTATTAAAGCTGGTTGTCATGCAATGACTTTTATTCCTATGCTTTGCGGAACTGCATTTAAAAACAAGGGTGTTCAACCTTTACTTGATGCAGTTGTGGATTATATGCCTTCTCCAACAGAAGTTCACGCAATTAAGGGTGAGTATGAAGATGGAACAGAGTGTGTTGTAGAATCAAGTGATAAAGGTGATTTTGCTGCATTAGCATTTAAAATCATGACTGATCCATTTGTTGGACAACTTGCATTTGTAAGAGTTTATCGTGGTAGTTTAGATAGTGGTAGTTATGCTTATAACAGTTCAAAAGAGAAAAAAGAGAGAGTTGGTCGTCTTTTAAAGATGCATGCTAACAAAAGAGAAGAGATAAAAACACTTTATGCAGGTGAAATTGGTGCGGTTGTTGGTCTTAAAGACACACTAACTGGTGATACGCTAACTGGTGAAAAAGATAAAGTAATTTTAGAGAGAATGGATTTCCCAGATCCAGTTATCTCAGTAGCGGTTGAACCAAAAACAAAAGCTGATCAAGAAAAAATGGGTGTAGCACTTCAAAAGCTAGCTCAAGAAGATCCTTCTTTTAGAGTTGAAACTGATGAAGATAGTGGACAAACTATTATTTCTGGTATGGGTGAATTACACCTTGAAATTCTAGTTGATAGAATGATGCGAGAATTTAAAGTAGATGCTGAAGTAGGACAACCCCAAGTTAGTTATAGAGAAACTATTAAAAAATCTGTTGAGCAAGAGTATAAATATGCTAAACAATCAGGTGGTCGTGGTCAATATGGTCATGTTTATCTTAGACTTGAGCCACTTGAGGCTGGTGCAGGTTTTGAATTCGAAAATGCAATCAAAGGTGGATCGGTTCCAAGAGAATTTATCCCTGCAGTTGAAAAAGGTTGTATTGAAGCTATGGCTGGTGGTGTTCTTGCAGGATACCCAGTTGAAGATGTTAAAGTAACTCTTTATGATGGTAGTTATCATGATGTCGATTCATCTGAAATGGCATTTAAACTTGCTGCTTCTATGGGTTTTAAAGAGGGTGCTAGAAATGCAAATGCAATCATTCTTGAGCCTATGATGAAAGTTGAAGTTGAAACTCCTGAAGATTTTATGGGGGATGTTATTGGTGACCTTAATAGAAGAAGAGGACAAATTAGTTCAATGGAAGAGAGAAGTGGGAACAAGATTGTTAACGCATTTTGTCCATTATCAGAAATGTTTGGTTACTCAACTGACTTAAGATCTCAAACTCAAGGTCGTGCTTCTTATTCAATGGAATTTGACCATTACGAAGAAGTTCCTAAAAATGTTGCCGAAGAAATCATTAAAAAGAGAAACGGATAATTTAATCTGCTCTAATATAAAAGCCAAGTTTGCAAATGCATACTTGGCTTTTTTTTTGTCAATTTTGTCCTCATAGCTCAGCTGGATAGAGCACTTGATTCCTAATCAAGAGGCCATGCGTTCGAATCGCATTGAGGACACCACTTCGTTACAATCACTATAAAAAACAATAATTTTTGAGAAAATAAAGTAAATATTTTGTAAACCTTTTTTTATCTTAACAACTTCAATTTGAAATAAATATGACAGCTACATTAAAGAATTATCAGAGTAAAATTATAGGAATTTCCGAGTAAGGATATCTAAACAGATGGCAACTATATCAGTTGATAACAAAGAGATTAAAGTTAAAGATGGTGCACTTCTTATAGAGGAATTGCTAGCGAATGGAATAGAAATACCCCACTTTTGTTATCATCCAGCTTTGGGCAAAGATGGAAATTGTAGAATGTGCATGGTTGAGATTGAGGGTAAAAAAAGACCTCAAATTGCTTGTGATACACCTGTTGTTGATGGGATGAAAATTCATACAAAAAGTGATTCAATACAAAGAGTAAAACGGCAAATTTTAGAGATGGAACTTATAAATCATCCAATAGACTGTCCTGTTTGTGACCAAGCTGGTGAATGCTCTTTACAAAATTATTATATGGATGTTGGACTGTATGAAAGTAGATTAAACACTCCAAAAACACGCGGGAAAAAACATGTCGATATTGGTGCAAATGTAGTTCTCGATCAAGAACGATGTGTACTGTGTACAAGATGTGTTCGATTTACTACAGATATTACAAAAACCAAAGAGTTAGGGGTTTTAAACAGAACAGATCACTCAGTTATAACTACTTTTCCAGGTCAACCACTTTCAAATCCATATGCAATGAATGTTGTTGATTTATGTCCGGTTGGTGCACTTACAAGTAAAGACTTTAGATTTCATAAACGAGTTTGGTTCTTAAAACCTGATGATGCAATTTGTAATGGTTGTTCTAAAGGATGTTCTTTATATGTAGACCATCACAAAGCAAAATATGAAAACGATTCAATCTTTAGATACAGACCAAGATTTAATGATAAAGTAAATGGATATTTTATCTGTGATGTGGGGCGATTGAGTTATAAACAAGAGAATAAAAATAGAGAATCATATGCTCAAATAAGAGGACAAAAAAGCGAATATGAATATGCAAATGGAAAACTTTTAAGACTTTTAAAAAGACATCACAGTAAAACGCTATTTTTAGTTTCTCCATCTCTGTCACTTGAAGAGATGATTAAAGTGAAAAAACTTGCTAAAAAATACGATGCAAAACTAAGTGGCTATGATGTTACGGAATATGATGAGAATTTTGGTGATAATTATTTAAAATGCAATGATCGCTCAACAAACAGAAGAGGATTTCATCTTTTAGATATTGATGAGAAAAAAGAGAACTTAGAAGATTTTATCAATGATGTTAAATTAGTTGTGTTGATGGGAAGAGATGACATAGAAACTTTACCAAAACTAAAAGATATAGAAGTAAAAGTTGTTATAAATGCAAAAATGCCAGAAGATGGAAAGGCATATGATTTATATCTTCCAATGCTAACGCACATGAGTCGTGAAGGCTCTTTTATCAATATAGATGGATTTTTACAATTTAGTAAAGCAAAAGTTGAAACAGCTTTAGAAACTGAAAGTTTAACTAAAATTATATCCAATTTATTAGAAGATACTACCTTTACATGTAAAGATATTTGGAAAAAAGATTTAAGTAAGATCATAAAAGATATTCAATTTGAAGATATTCAAAAAGATTCTCAAAAAATGAGTATATCATGAGTGGAACGCTTATAGGAATTGTTGTATTTAATATTGTCATAGCATTGGTTATTTCTCTCGTTTTTGTACCGATTTTAGTATGGATGGAGAGAAGAATTGCTGGTTTTATGCAAGATAGGATGGGACCAAATAGATGTCATATTGGTGGTGTTAGACTTGGTGGTATTGTTCAATCGTTTGCGGATATGTTAAAACTTGTTTTCAAAGAAGATTATAGACCAAACTCAGTTAAAGAAAAAATGCTTTTTACCCTTTCTCCAGTTATAGTTTTTGTTTCAGCATATTTATCTTTTATGGTAATGCCTTTTGCTGATGATTTGACAGTAGATGGAAAAACATATATGATGCAAGCTTTACCTATAGACTTTGGGTTACTTTGGATTCTGGCATTTACAGGACTTGGTGTATATGGTCTTATGCTAGGTGGTTGGGCAAGTAATAACAAATATAGTCTTTTAGGCGGTATAAGAGCTGCCGCGCAAGTTATAAGTTATGAAGCTGTTATGGGATTGTCATTGATCTCAATGCTAATTGTGTATGGCTCAATTAATCTTGGTGATATGGTAAGGTTTCAAGGACAACTTATATGGGGATTTATCCCTGCTTGGGGTATCATCATACAGCCAGTAGCTGCAATTTTATTTATAATCACAGCCTTTGCTGAGACAAACCGTGCTCCTTTTGATATAGCAGAAGGAGAGAGTGAAATAGTCGGTGGTTTTCACACTGAGTATAGTGCTATGAGATTTGGCTTGTTTTTTGTTGGTGAGTATATTGCAATGGGAGCAGCAAGTGCATTTATCGTAACGCTGTTTTTAGGTGGTTTTCAAATTCCTTGGTTAAATACGGCTTTTTTAAAAGAAAATATAGAACTTGTTTTTATAGCTATGATTATAATTATCCCCGTTGGAAGCTACTTTTTTGCAGGGTGGATAAAGAAAAACAATGTATGGCTTAAAGCTGATGATGTGAGAAATAGAGAAACCAAGTGGTTAGTAAATGGATTAATTGGTATAAATGTTATATTGGTTTTAATGCTGCTTGCTTTTTTAGTGCTTGGATTAGGACAAGATGGTATTAATATATCAGTAGCACTTCTTCAGACAGTTACATTCATCGTAAAACTATTGATGATGAATTTCTTTTTTATATGGGTAAGATGGACTCTTGTTAGATTTAGATATGATCAATTACAAAATTTAGCATGGAAAGTACTTCTGCCAATAGCAATAGCAAATATATTTTTTACAGGTATATTTGTTGTAGTGATGGGAGCTTAAAATGGGTGTAAAAGTTGTTCCAAGACATGGTAAAAGTTTAAAAGATAAATTATATCTTCCTGCAATTGTAGGTGGTATGAAAGTAACTTTTTCTCACTTTTTTAAAAATATAAAAGACACATCAAATATAGAAACACTTAACTATCCAGAAGAGCAACCAAAAGATATCACTCCTAGATATAGAGGAGTACACCGTCTTACTAAAAGAGAAGATGATTCAGTGCGGTGCGTAGCTTGTTTTATGTGTTCTACTGCATGTCCTGCTGATTGTATTTTTATAGAGGCGGTTGAGAGAGAAGATGGTGTGGATGAAAAAATGCCAAAAAAATTTTCAATAGATCTTTTAGAGTGTGTTTTTTGCGGAGCTTGTGTTGAAGCTTGCCCTTGTGATGCAATTCGTATGGATACAGGAATATTTAGTTTTGTGGGGAAAAAAAGAGAGGATTTTGTTTTGGATATAGATGCACTACTTGCTAATAAACCTATGAAAGGAAGTGATAAATGATAGATATTGTATTTGTTGTTTTAGCTTTTTTTGCGGTTAGTGGAGGTGTCGGAATGATACTGTTTGCTCAGCCTATTTATTCTGCACTGAGTCTTATTATGACTATTTTAGCATTAGCGGGTATTTTTGCACTTTTGAGTGCTCCATTTTTGTTTATGCTACAAATTATTCTTTATGCTGGTGCAATTATAACTCTTCTTCTTTTTATAATAATGTTTTTAAATATACAAAGCGATAATCTGCCAGAAGAACCACATAAAAAATCTACAATAGTTGTAGGAGCTATTTTACTTGTTCCTTTTAATATATTAATTTTGAAAGCTTTTTATACACTTCCAAATAAGCCAATGCATATATTGGGGGATAATTTTGGTTCTATTAGTTTGTTTGGTACGGAACTTTTTAGGGGTTGGCTTGTCCCTTTTGAACTTATTTCTATACTATTATTAACTGCACTAGTTGGAGCAGTAGTACTTGCAAGAAAGGATAAATAGATGGCTGATTCACTTCTTTCTTATATTACATTAGCAATGATACTATTTTCTCTTGGTTTACTAGGTGTTATAAGTAGAAAAAATATTTTTATTATATATATGTCAATTGAACTTATGTTAAATGCTATTAATTTAATTTTCGTTAGTGTTGGAAGATATTATGAGTCCATAGAGCCTCAGGTTATAGCGATGGTAATTATAGCAATTGCAGCAGCTGAAGCTGCTGTCTTTTTATCTTTAATAGTAGTTATGTACAGAAGGAAGAAAACACTCAATTCTGATATATTTACTGTTCTTAGTCAAAAGGATTCAAATGAGTAATTTTTTATTAGCGTGGATTGTATTGATTCCTTTTTTAAGTGCATTCTTGCTGGGAGTTATGTATCTTTTTTCTATTAAAATAGCAAAAATACCAAATATAGTTTTTAGTGTTATCGGCATAAGTGCTCCTTTTTTAAGTTTTTTTATTGGATTTTCATTTTTTATTCAAATGATAGGGAATGATGAAATATTTTTATATAAAGCATTTAGATGGTTAGGGGTTGATGGTCGCGATATAGATATGGGATTTATGGCTGATAAGTTATCTATTTTTATGGTTCTTTTTATTAGTTTTGTTGGTGGATTGATTCATATTTATGCTTCTGGATATATGAAAGAAGACAAAGGTTATGGAAAGTTTTTCTTTTACTTTAACTTATTTATTGCTTCAATGTTACTTCTTGTTTTAGCACACAGTCCAATAATTATGTTTATTGGTTGGGAAGGAGTTGGTGTTTGTTCTTATTTTCTTATTAGTTACTATTATGAAGATAGTGCAAATGTACAAGCTGGTAATAAAGCATTTATTGCTAATCGTGTTGGTGATTTTGGTTTTATAGTAGCTTTAATTACAATATTTTATTATGTTGGTGTAAATGGTTTTGATTATATTAATTTGGAAGCTAATATAGAAAATGTATCGCCGGAGATATTAACTTTTATAGGTATTACACTATTTATTGGTGCTGTGGGAAAATCAGCACAAATACCTCTTTTTGTCTGGTTACCTGATGCGATGGCAGGACCTACCCCTGTTTCTGCCCTTATTCATGCGGCAACTATGGTAACAGCGGGTGTTTATATGGTAGCAAGATTTCATTTTCTGTATGATCTAATTCCCAATGTAGGTCTTTATGTAGCTTATATAGGGGCATTTTCAGCACTTTTTGCTGCAATTATTGCAACGAAACAAACAGACATCAAAAAGATATTAGCTTACTCAACTATGAGTCAATTAGGCTACATGTTTATCGCAGTTGGTTTAGGTGGTTATAGTGTTGGTATATTCCATGTCTTTACACATGCCTTCTTTAAAGCACTGCTTTTTATGGGTGCAGGGGCAGTTATAGTTGCCTTGCATCATGAACAAAACATATTTAAAATGGGTGGTATGAAAAACAAAACAAAATTAGTTTTTTTTACTATGCTAATAGCTACTTTAGCTATTACAGGAATTCCTCCTTTTGCAGGATTCTTTAGTAAAGATGAAATTTTACTTACAGCGTTTAGCTCAGAGCAGTATCTTCTTTGGAGCATTGGTATTATAACAGCTGTTCTGACAGCATATTATATGTTTAGAATGTTATTTGTAGTCTTTTTTGGTAAAAACTATAAAGAAAATAGAACTATTCATTTTGTACCAAAAAGTATGACAATGCCTTTAGTTGTCTTGGCAATTGGCTCGATTTTAGCTGGATTTATTGGTATTCCTGAAGTTTTAGGTGGTCAGAATCTTGTTGGAGAATGGTTAGCAAATTGGAAACATAACTCTTTACATGTAACGCATAATACGGAATTGATTTTGATGGGTACGAATATACTTGCGGCTCTTATAGGTATATTTATCGCATATAAAAAGTTTTACATGTACGACATGAAAAAAGTTCCAGAATTTACTGGTATGGTATGGAATAAGTTTTATATTGATGAGATATACAATAAGTTGATAGTAGATAGCATAAAACATTTAAGTGTATTTATTTCGTTTAAAATAGATATAAATATTATAGATAAAGTAGTCATGGGATTATCAAGAAATTTTATAAGAACAGGACAATATGTATCAAAAATGCAAAATGCAAATACAAGATTTTATGCATTTACAATGATAGTTGGAATAAGTGCTATTTCAACATATTTAATATTAGTGATAAGGTAAGTTATGGATTTTGGAATACTATCAGTAATTATATTTTTACCTATGATTGTAGCTTTTGCTTTGTTGTTTTTACCTATTGGTGCAAAAGGTACAAGAAATGCTGCTTTTTTGACCGCAGTTATAATTTTAATGTTAACAGGAATGGTATATTTTAACTTTGAACTTTCTGGTTATATGCAATTTCGTGAACATTATACATGGATTGAAAGTTATGGTATAAACTATAGCTTAGGCATAGATGGTCTGTCGTTGATAATATTGATGCTTATCGCAACGCTTATCCCATGTGCTTACTTATGGTTGTGGCATGGAAGAACGAAGGGTTATTGGGTAAGTATGCTTCTTATTCAAACGGGTATCTCAGGAACGCTATTTTCACAAGATCTTGTTTTATTTTACTTTTTTTGGGAGGCTATGTTACTCCCTGTATTTATGATTATTGGGATGTTTGGAACAGGCAATAGAGTATTTTCTACAATTAAGATTACTGTATATACAATTATGGGATCACTCTTTATGTTGATTTCTATTTTATATATAGGTGTAGCATTTAATAATGAATTTGGATCATGGAGTTTTGCCTTAAATGATGTAATTCAAATAACAACCTTATCAAGAACAGAGGAACTTTGGCTTTTTGCAGGTTTTATGTTAGCTTTTGCTATTAAAATACCACTTTTCCCTTTTCATACTTGGTTACTAGAGACATACTCAAATTCACCAACAGGGGGTGTTTTTTTACTCTCATCAATTATGGCAAAACTTGGTGTTTATGGAATAGTTCGTTTTGTTATGCCAATATTCCCTGAACTGTATAAAGAGTTTGCTCCATTATTTGTTTGGCTGGGTATTTTTGGACTTTTATATTTTGGTGTAGCGGCACTTATGCAGACAAATATAAAAAAGATGTTCGCTTATTCTTCTGCTTCTCACTTAGGTTTTATTGTAACAGGAATATTTTCGTTAAATGTATATGGTATGACTGGAGCAGCTTTTTTGATAATTGCTCATGCTATGGCGACAGGAGGACTATTTTTACTGGTTGGTAAAATGGAATATGACTTAGGGATAAAAGCAATTCCTGCTCTTGGAGGAATTGCAAAAAAAGCTCCTGTATTTACTGTCTTTTTCGCAATTATGCTTTTATGTATAGTAGGACTTCCAGGAACAAATGGGTTTGTTAGTGAATTTTTGATTATACTTGGAGCATTTGGATTTAGTCCAGTAGCAGGTGTGGTTTCTGCTCTGACTGTTTTAGTAGCTGCAAGTTTTATGTTTTGGTTGTTTCAAAGAGCTATTTTACAAGAAAACAATAATGATGTATCACAAATGAAAGATTTAAACTTTAAAGAAATTGCAGGAATGTTACCACTAGCTGTTTTGATTATAGCTATGGGGATTTATCCTGATTGGTTTTTTTATAAGATAGAACCAACCATACAACACTATTTAGTAGATATTTTAGAGATAAGGACATTTTAATGCAGACGCCAGATATAATATATCTTTTACCACTTCTTTTTGTTGGGGTTGGTGCAATATTGATGATGGTACTTAGTACTTTTAAAAGTATTAGTATAAAGCAAGGTACAACAGTGTCTTTAATATTTTTATTTTTAGCTTTTTTTTCTAATATTTACAATTTAAATAGTTTTGGAGATGTTTATTCAGTATACCCGTTTATAGAGATATTTAATACAATGATAGTAGTAGATACATTTTCTGGGTATTTTAGTTCTATTTTGATTTTGGGAGGTATTTTAACACTTCTTATAGGACTTCATTATTTTGAGAGGCACAAAGAGTTTACTTTAGAGTTTTTCTCACTATTTTTATTTTCAGTTTTTGGAATGATGCTTTTAGTGCATGCAAATGAACTTATTAGTGCATTTATTGCTTTAGAAATAGCTTCTTTATCTTTATATGTAATGATTGGTTTTGAGAAAGTAATAGATAGAAGAGTAGAAGCTAGTTATCGTTATCTTGTTTTAGGGTCACTTGCAGGAGTTTTCTTTTTATTAGGAGCAGCTTTTATTTATACAGGAACACAAACTACAATTATAGGAGAGATTGGAGATTTAGCACTCAATACAGTCGAAAGTAATTCAATGCTCATTACTCTTGGTGGTACAATGATTCTTATAACATTTTTCTTTAAAATAGCAGCATTTCCATTTTCAAATTGGGCCATTGATGTTTATGATGGAGCCCCTCTTCCTGTAACTGCTTATATGGCAGCAACATTTAAAGCAGCTATTTTTGGTTTTGTATTAAGACTAGTTTTAGTAGATTTTGATATGATTCGTGACTTTTGGGATGATATATTTATTGTTATTATTATTTTGACACTAGCATATGGTAGTTTTTTAGCTATTAGCCAAAAATCGTTAAAGCGGATGTTGGTAGCCTCTAGTATTGTTCATACAGGATATCTTCTTATTGGATTTGTCTCTATAAGTATGATTGGAGAGAGTGCTGCTAGTTCGATTATCTTTTATCTAGTAGCTTATTTTTTATCTTCTCTTGGGGCGTTTGGACTTATTTCTTATATTTCTGCTGAAGATAGATTAAAAATTACATATGATGATTTTAGAGGGTTTTCGCATATAAGGCCATATATGGCAGCAATGCTTAGTGTTTTTATGCTTTCTCTTGCAGGTATTCCATCTACTATTGGTTTTATTGGAAAATTCTATATTTTTACAGGTGCAATTGAATCAGGTAATTCAATACTCGCTATTGTAGGTATTATGGCAACATTTATATCAGTTTATTATTATTTTAAACTAATAGCAGTTATGTATTTTTATAAAAGTTCAGAATTAACAGATGTCCCTCCTTTAAGAGGAGTTGCTCCTATAGTTATCGGGATAATCGCTTTGGCAACTATTTGGGGGGGTATAGGAAATACTTTTGTAGCATGGTTCCCTGGAGTCGATTTTTTGATTGATATGGCAAAGTTGTCTTACGAATCTTTGTTTATTGCACAATAGATTTCTTTTAAAGAAATCTATTTTTTATATGAAGGACAACAAGAAAAAAGTTCACATAGTGCTTTTTTGTCTAAAATTTCAAAGTGACCTTTCCCATATGAGATAATTCCATCTACTTGTAGTTTTTTTAAATTTCTAGAAAATGTTTCAGGAGCCATATTTAAAATTTCTGCAATTTTGTATTTTTTTAGTTTTGTAAAAAGTTCATGATTTTCAAAGATAAGTCCTGCTAATTTTTGCATAGAAGTTTGGTTCATATTGGAATCCATTAGATTTTTCACTTTTGTTACGAGTTGCATAATAATTCCAAGTGAGATTGCAGGGTCTTTCAAGAATTTTTTTTCAAATTCATCAAAAGCTACGACTAAAACTTTACACTGAGTTTCACATTCTGCTGATATCTGGTGAGGTGTTCTTTGTAGTGTTGCAGCTTCACCAACAAGTGCTTGTGAATAGTAATAACTTAATATGTTAATATTGTCATTAGCATCATATCTATAAAGCTTAACAAGTCCATCTAATAAGAAATAGAGATTTTTAGGTTCATCACCTTCATAAAATAAAATATTACCAGGTTTAAAGTTTTTTATTATACTTATAGTACTTAGTTTATCTAATTGTGCATTATCTAACGAACCAAATAAACATATTTCTTTAAGATCTTTTCTCAATTGTTCCTCTTTAAAACTATTTCTTTTTTATAGTGCATTATTTTTTGCATAAACTATCAAATTCTTCTTTAAACTTAGTTAAATAACTATCAGCAATAAAAGCAACCGAAGGAGCAAATACACAAATTGTTTTACCATTTAGCATTTCACATGCACTAAGTATAGTTTCATAATCTTTTGGCGTTCCTTCTCCTTTTAGAAGTTTTCCTAATATTTTATCTACCCATCCACAACCTTCACGACATGGTGTGCACTGACCACAACTTTCATGGTGGTAAAACTCAAATAAGTTTTTCATAGCTTCGGGCATAAAGGTATCTTCATCCATAATAATCATGCCGCCAGTACCTAAGCTTGATCCATGTTGTTTGAGTGATTCATAGTCTAATGTTATATCATCTATCTCATCAGCTCTTAAAACATGACAAGAAGAACCTCCTGGGATAACTGCTTTTAGCTTTTTGCCACCTTTAACACCTCCACCAATCTCTTCAATAAATTGTTTCATACTTGTTCCAAAAGGAAGTTCATATATCCCAGGATTATTGATATGTCCACTCATACCAAAAAGCATAGTCCCAGGACTACACTCAGTACCATATGCTCTATACGCTTCGAAACCTTCACTGATGATAAACGGTACACTTGCTATAGTTTCTACATTGTTGACGACGGTAGGCCCTCCAAAGAACCACTCAGGCTCTTTTTGTTGTGGCTTTAGTCTTGGATGTCCTCGTTTTCCTTCAAGTGATTCTAAAAGAGCACTTTTTTCACCACAGATATAAGCACCACCACCACGATGAAGAGTTATATCAAGCTTATAATCAAATCCACCAACTTTTTCACCAAGGTAACCAGCTTTATATGCTTCTTCTATTGCTTCATTTACTCTTTTCGCCCAAAAAACATATTCTCCACGAATGTAAATGTATGCATGATGTGCATCAATCGCGTAAGATGAGTTTATAATGCCCTCAATTAATAGATGAGGATCAAATTCCATAATTTGTCTATCTTTAAAAGTCCCAGGTTCACTTTCATCTGCATTTATAACTAAGTAAGCTGGCTTTGGGTGGTTTTTGGGCATAAGTTTCCACTTGTCTCCTGTTGGAGCTCCACCACCACCTTTCCCTCTTAGTCCACTTTTTGTAACTTCTTCAGTAACTTCATCGGGACTCATTGAAAAAAGTTTTTTTAAAGATGAGTATCTTCCATGTTTTACAGCCACTTCTAATTTATGTGAATCTTCTATGTCAAAGTTTTTACTTATAATTTTAACTATCATTTTATTGTCCCCTTTTTACTGAACAAGTCCAGTAAAAATTCCTCGTGATTAAAGCACGAAGTGTACCTTCTGTACATTTCATTTTAATTCATCCAACATTTTATCTATCTTTTTGATGGTTAAATCACCAACATAGTCATCATTAAAACTCATAGCAGGAGCTTCTCCACATGCACCTAAGCACTCAACTTCAGTGAGAGTAAATTTCATATCTTTTGTTGTTTCACCAAATTTTATACCAAGTCTTTTTTGTAAGTGAGAGCGAATTTCTTCACTGCCGCAAAGTTTGCAAGAGAGTGTTTTACAAACTTGTATATTGTACTTGCCAATAGGTTTTAAGTTAAACATAGTGTAAAATGAAGCTATGCTTTGTATATCCATAGGTGTAGTATTAAGCTTCTCAGCTAAATATACCATAGCCTCTTCGCTTATCCATCCTTCTTGATATTGAACCATCCAGAGAGATGGGAGGGAAAGAGAAGCGCGATCAGGATATCTTGTTAAAAGTTCTGCAAATTTTTTTTCGTTTTGTTCATTAAATTTAAATTCACTCATCTATCTAACTCCCCAGCGATAATATTTAGACTACCTAAGCATAAAACAGAATCTGCAATCATGCCTTCTTCAAGCATTTTGGGAAGTGCTGACATTGCTGGGAAACAAGGAGGTCTTACTTTTACCTTATAAGGTGTCCCACTGCCATCACTCACAATAAAGAAACCAAGTTCTCCATTTGCAGCTTCTATCGCCCCATAATATTCTCGAGTAGGAACTCTAACACCATCCATAATCAGTTTAAATTGTCCCATAAGTCCTTCTATATCATTGTATACATTTTGTTTTTTTGGAAGGGCTATGGCTCTGTCACTTACTATGATATTCCCTTTGGGAAGTATTTTCATTGATTGATGGATGATACTGATACTTTGTCTGATTTCTTCAAATCTCACCATCATTCTATCATAAACATCACCGACGCTACCGATTGCAATATCAAAATCAAGAGTATCATAAAAGTAATAAGGATTAGTTTTTCTCAAATCGTACGCAACACCACTTGCTCTTAGATTTGGTCCAGTAAATCCACTATTGATAGCTTCTTCAGCACTCACTATACCTACATTTTGAGTTCTGTCATGAAAAATTCTATTGTGTTCAACTAGGTTAAGAGTATCACTCATACCTTGTTCAATTTCTTTGATACAGCCTGCTAAATCCTCTTCAAAGCCATCATAAAAATCATGAGCAACACCACCAATTCTCATATAAGAGTTTGTAAGTCTAGCTCCTGTTAATTTCGAAAGTAAATCATAAACAGCTTCTCTTGGATTATAAAGATACCAATAGTTTGTAAGCGCACCCATATCAACAAGATTTGCGGCTAAACAAACTAAGTGGTCAATTACTCGTGAGAGTTCACCAATAATAACTCTTATAAATTGAGCTCTCTCAGGAATAGTTACCCCTAACATTCCCTCAACTGTATGTGCAAAAGCAATATTATTTAAAATAGCAGAACAGTAGTTTAGTCTATCTGTATAAGGTATAATTTGATTATAAGTATGATCTTCGCAAGACTTTTCAAAACCTCTGTGCAGGTAGCCTATTTCAGAGACAGCACTAACAATGTTTTCACCATCAAGTGCTACAAATGTTCTAATCGTTCCATGGCTAGCAGGATGTGCAGGTCCAAGATTTAGAAACATTAAATCATTATGCGATTTATAGCCTTTTTGCTCTAATCTTGGAATCATTTCATCCATTAAATCATCAGTTTTTGTACAGAGTTGACCTTTGGTTTTTGGATAATCCTTTCTTAAAGGATGGCCTTCAAATTCTTTATGGTTCAAAACTCTTTTCATATTTGGGTGATTTAAAAACTTGATTCCATATTGGTCCCATACTTCTCGCTCAGCCCAGTTAGCAGAGAAGAAAATATCGGAAATACTCTCTACATGTAAATCACCTTCATCTTCTTCTATATAGACTTTTAGTGTTATTGTATTTTTAAACTCATTATCTCTTAAAATGTAAACAATAGCAAATCTAGTAAGTTTTATTTTTTTGAACTCTAAATAATCAATAGCTGTTATATCTGCTAAAAAATGAAAACCATCTTCTTCCTTTAGACACTTAATTGCTGCTTTTATAAATGTTTGTTCTACTACAAAGATACCATTTTCATCTTTTTTATAAAGACCTTTAAATTTTGTATCAAAATGGCTATGCATCTAGCCTTCCTTTAAATTTTGTGTTTATTCTATCTTTTACAATGCTCTCTTCTTTTGCTTGTTGTTCTTGTATTTGTATCAATGCATCAATTAAGGCTTCAGGGCGAGGAGGACAACCAGCAACATATACATCAACAGGTATGATGGAATCAATACCTTGAACTGTCGTGTAGTTATCATAAAATCCGCCACTACAAGCACATGCTCCCATACTAACTACCCACTTAGGCTCAGGCATTTGGTCGTATATTTTTTTCAAAACTGGCGCTTGCTTGTAACTAATAGTTCCAGCTACTATCATTAAATCAGCTTGTCTAGGCGAAAATCTCACAACTTCTGCACCAAACCTGGATATATCAAATTTACTTGAAGCAACACTCATAAATTCGATTGCACAGCAAGCTGTACCAAATATATAAGGCCACATTGAAGATTCTCTTGCCCAACCTATTGCACTATCAAGTTTTGTGGTTACAACACTGTCCCCAAAAATCGCCTCTGCTCCTACTGCCATTTAAGTGCCCCTATGCGGTATACATAAATAAGACCAGCTACTAAAAGTCCCATAAAGGTAAACATTTCTGCTAATCCAAAAAAGCCAAGATCTCGCACTATAACTGCCCATGGAAACATAAACATAATTTCCACATCAAATAGTACAAAAAGTATAGCAACTAAGTAAAATTTTATGCTAAAGCGATTATCGCATCCACCAATTGGATTTGTGATACCACTTTCATATGAAAGATTCTTCTGTTTATTGCCTTGAGTATTTGGTCCAAGATTTTTTGATAGTACAAAAAGTGTTGGAATAACTACTACCATTACAACTATAATAGAAGAAGCAAGTGTTAATTCGAGTGACATATATCGACCTCTCTTTTAAACTCTTTTTTAAGATTTTTATATAGTATCCTATAAAACTTGAAACAAAAGTAAAGATTTTTCATCAAATAATCTTCTAAGAGAATTTTGAATATAATAAATTTTTTATAAAAGAGAGGGAAATGAAAAAGTTATTAATATTAGTATGTATTTCTATTAGTTTATACGCAAGTTCTGCTGTAGATATATATAGACAAAATGGACTAGATGCGGTTGAAAAATATATCAAAAAACAGTTGCAATCTAAGAGTTATTGGGATGAAAAATTAAAAGATTTTGATGTAAAATATGGCTATTACGAAAACTTAGATTCACTACTTATAGCAAATAAAAAAGCTAAAGAATTAACTATATATCAAAGTAATAGTAAAAATTTAGAACTGTTAGCTAAATATGAAGATGTTATAGTAGGAGCTAATGGTGATAAGTTTAAAGAGGGAGATTTGAAAACTCCTCTAGGTGTTTATACTATAAGAAAAAGATTTACACCACAAGATCAGTTTTATGGTCCATTAGCATTTGTTTTATCATATCCAAATACATATGATAAAGTACGAGGAAAAGATGGCTATGGTATATGGATACATGGTTCTCCCCTTGATGGAAGTGATAGAGATCCTATGAGTAAAGGCTGTATAGTATTAGATAATGACACTATAGATCTTCTTGATAAAAATATAAAACCGAAAAATAGCATTATTTTAGTGAGTGAAGATGGTATAGGAAAAGTAGATAAAACTGAGATAAGTACTATATTGTCTGAACTTTTTAGATGGAAAGATGCTTGGCGTGAAAGTGATGTAGATGCCTATCTTGATTTTTATGATAAAGATTTTAAAAGATATGATGGTTTAAGCAAGAAAAACTTTGAGAATATGAAAAGAAGAATATTTTCAAGAAAACAAAATAAAAAGATTGTTTTTAAGAATATAAATATTTCACCTTATGCGAGTGAAAACAGTAAAAGGCTTTTTAAAGTAGCTTTTTATGAAATATATGAAACTAATAGTTATAATTTTCGTGGAAATAAAGAGCTTTATATAGAGTTAAATGACAAAAGTTTTAAAATATTATCGGAGAAATAATGCAAAATAAAGAGATGATTGAAAAAGAATTAGCAAAACTTATAGATATAAGAACAGATTTTTTAGAATATCTAGATAATAATATTCCTAAAAAAAAGAATAATATAGAGTTTGATTTTTCAAATAATCCTACAGTTGATGCAAAAATGATACACGAGCATTTTTTTAAACTAGATTACCAGGCAAGAAAACTAAGAGGTTTTTTAGTAAAAGAGTTTGGAATCAAAGCAGAATAACAAATGCCATATATAACAATCAACAAAAATAACTATAAATACAATATAGAAACATTGCAAAAAAAAGCAGGTGGAAAAGATAAGTTGATGGTTGTTTTAAAAGACAATGCATATGGACACGACTTAAAAACAATGGCAAAACTTTCTGCTAGTTTTGGAATTAAAAAAGCAGCAGTTAAAAATATTCAAGAAGCAAAACAGATAAATGTGTTGTTTGAGGAAACACTTATATTGGCTGATCTTCCTCCATTAGAAAAACAAGATGACAATATTTCATATGCAGTTCACTCAATTGAGGGTTTAAAAAAGTTTCCCAAGAAGAGTTCTGTACATGTAAGTATTGATTCTGGTATGCATAGAAATGGAATTATGTATGATGAAATTGAAGAAGCTATTGAGATAATCATAAAAAACGAACACACTTTTAAAGGTTTTTTTACTCATTTTAGAAGTGCAGATGAGTTGAGCTGTGAGCAATATTGGCAAGAAGAAAATTACAAAAAAGGTGTACAAAAAGTAAGAGAGTTAGTAAAAAAATATAATATGAAAAGACCAAATTTTCATTCATGTAATTCAGCAGCACTTTTAAGAAGAAATTCTCCAATAGAAGATGATTTTGCGAGATGTGGTATAGCTACTTATGGGTATTCTCATTTAGATGAAGCATTTGAAAAACTTGACTTAAAACCAGTCATGTCTTTGTGGGCCCAAAAGTTAAGTTCAAGACATTTAATTAAAGGTGATAGAGTAGGATATGGCGGATTATATGAAGTCAAAAGACCACAGGTAGTATCTACTTATGACATTGGCTATGGAGATGGATTATTTAGATATGATGGACTAGGAGATCTTCATTTTAGAGATGGAAAAGTTTTAGGAAGAATATCTATGGATAGTTTTTCTTTTAAAGGAGACAAAGAAGAAGTGTGTCTCTTTGAAGATGCGACTAATCTTGCAAATTATTTTAATACAATCACTTATGAAATCATAACAAAACTGGCACCAACTATAAAAAGAGAGGTTATTTAAACTAAAATTTTTACTTCAATAGAATTACCACCTCTTTCATGGGCAACTTTTAGAGCACTTTCCGCTCTTTTTCTAAGTTCACCAATAGTATCCTTAGCAGAGAAAGAAGTGATTCCATATGTACATGTAATCTTACCTACTTTAGAAAATCTATGTTCTTGAAGGTTTCTATTTAATTTATCAACAAAACTTTTTGCTGCTCTAAAATCGATATCTGGAGCGACTATAGCAAAGTGTTCATCATTCCACTTACCAAACAAATCAGTCTCTCTAACTCCTCTTTTTAATACAGAGGCAATATCTTTTTTAAGACAAATTGTCTCGTCTTCAGAAAAAATATTAGACAAGTTTTTCATATGATCAATTTCTATGAGTATTAAAGAGAGTTTAGTACCATATCTTTGTGATCTTTTTACTTCATGATTTATCATTTCTTGTAATTTAGAAGTACCTGCAATATTAAGTTGTGTATCTATTGAAGAAAATTGAGCATTATATCTATTTTGTGCTTTGATTGCCTCTTCTTTTTTCTTAGTTAATTCAACAGTAAAAGCGATTTGTTCAGAAATCATTAAAAGAAAATTTGAATAGTCTGTATTGTCTTCACTATCTAACACAATTGCAACTAATCCTAATTTTTGGTTTGATTTTTTACTTTTATATGATTTTACTAAAACTTTAAATGATTTTCCATTAATGATAACAATATCGTCAAAAAAACCTCTTTTTTCTAAAAAACAAATCGATAGTAGATTATCTAAGCTATTACTTGCTAAATTATCATGATGTGGTAAGTATTTTTCTTTTATACCAATTTTCTTGAGTGAATCATTAGTGTTGAGTAATAAAATGGATTCATGTTCAAATGATGCAATAAAAGAAGTTTGCACTTTAAGTTCTTTTTCCATTATTGCAACAACACTATTGAGTTGCTTGTGAAGAGGGACTGGTGAGAGAATGATATCTGAAATTTTGGATATTGCCGTAAATTGATCAGGTGTATGGTTTGTCTCTTTTTGTGGGGTGTGAGTGACCTTAATAGGTGTAAGGGAAACTATAAAAAAAAGTGCAACTATGAGAAATTTAATAAAATAGTTTACTTGGTTATAATCAAGTATAACCGCTTGAAGATAGGAAATATTTAAATTTTGCATTACTTGATAAGAATCAAGAAACCAGTAAATTGAAACAATCGATAAAGATAAAATTATTTTCATAACAATCCCCTATAAAGTATTAGCTTTTGTTTATCTTTAAAGTATGTTTATTGCCTTTCTAAAGATTACTCCATCGATAGAGTAATCAGCTGCAAGTTCTATTTGCATTTCATCTTCTACATATAAGAGAATTTTTGTATCAAACAGATACTCTGTAGCAATAGGTTGTACCTTTTTTGCTAATTCATGATCAACTATAATAAACCTAGCTTTAAGTGCGTTGGCTATACATGCATCTTTTATATTTTTTACATGTAAAGCAAAAGGTATATCTTGGTCTTTACAATATTCTAGCACTTCTTTATTTATAAAATCAAATAAAACAGTACTATTTGGTAAAGTTTTTTTGATATCTTTTATTTTTGTTACTTTATATAAAGGATTAAAAGGAATTAGCTCATGACCTATTATAAGCATTATTTTAGACCTGCACACTTTTTTGAACAGTAGAATTTACCATCTTTGATGATAGCTTCATCTTCACTTACAAAAGTTTCGCACTTTGCGCATTCCATCATAACATCACCTTTTGGAGCTTCTTTTTTCTTTTTTCTTCTGCTTGAATTCTCAACTCTATTTGGCTTTTTAAAAAACGCAATGTAGATTATAAACAGCACTCCAGCTAATAGTAAACCTTTCATTAACATGTTGGTATATCCTTAATTAATAGATAATTTCTTTTATCTTTTTTATATATTTTATAGTTTGTTAGATTGGTAACTTCTTCATCTACTCTCTCACCTTTATAAAAAAGAAGCATAGAAGAGTCGGTTATATACTCTTTACATAACTTAATAAGCATATCAGTATTTGTAACTGCTCTTGAGCTTATTAAATCTGCTTTAAAAGCTTTTTCTTGTTCTACTCTTTTTGTCGAAACAGTTACATTTTTTAGTTTTAACGAAGTTTTGATAAGATGTAAAAATGAACTTTTCTTAGCTATTGGTTCAAAAAGTGTAAAGTGCGTATCAGGTAAAGCCATAGCCAAAATGAGACCTGGAAAACCTGCACCTGTTCCTATATCTATGGCGTTTTTAATATTTTTAAGAGGCAGAAAAGTGATAGGAAATATACTATCTTCGATATTATCTATAACGCTATTTTTAGTCTTTGCACCAGTTATATTGTGTACTTTATTATATTTTAAAATTAGATTGATAAAAATTTCACAATTTTCATCAAATCCTTCTGGTAATGCATAGTTTTTTTCGAACAAAATTGACCTTTTCTTTTTTTGTATTATATCGAACTTCAGGCTTATCTACATCTAAGTATCAAAGCATATGACCCATTTGGTCTTTTTTTGTTTTTAAATACCCTTCATTATGACGGTTTGATTTTATAACAATAGGAAGTCGTTCTACTATTTCAATATCATTTAAAGATTCAATTTTTTTAGGATTATTTGTTAAAAGTCTAATCTTTTTTATTTTGAAATGCTCAAGTATAAATTCAACAACCTCATAACTTCTTTCATCGGTTTTAAATCCTAGTTGATGATTTGCAGCTACTGTATCAAATCCTTGGTCTTGCAAAGCATAAGCATTTGTTTTGTTTAAAAGTCCTATATTTCGTCCTTCTTGACGAAGATAGATAACCATACCACCTTCTTTTTCAATCTCATGAAGTGCAAACTCAAGCTGATCACGACAATCACACTTAAGACTTCCAATGGCATCACCAGTTAAGCATTCACTATGAACTCTTACTGTAGGAGTATCCGATAAAGGCTCTTTGAAAATAACTAAGTGCTCTTTGATACCTTCAGCAAATGTTTGTATTTTGAAATCTCCAAATCTAGTTGGTAATTTTGCAATATTTGAAATATTAATTCTCATTTATAATCTTTATGGTAAAATGTATTTTTTTAAATTATACCCTTAAAAGGAAAAAAGAATGTTTAAACGATTTAGAAGATTGAGAATTAATAAAAATTTAAGAGACTTAGTCAGAGAAACATCGTTACATGTAGAAGATTTTATTTACCCGCTGTTTGTTAAAAGTGGGGAGGGAATCAAACAAGAAGTAAATTCAATGCCTGGTGTTTTTCAGATGAGTGTTGATGAGGTTTTAAAAGAGTGTAAAGTTCTAAAAGATATGGGATTAAACTCAATAGTTCTTTTTGGAATCCCAGCTGTAAAAGATAGTGTTGGAAGTGATGCCCTTTGTGAACATGGTATCATAGCAAGTACCATAAAAGCTATAAAAAAAGAGTTTCCAGATATGTTTGTTGTCTCTGACTTATGCTTTTGTGAGTTTACAGATCATGGACACTGTGGTATACTTGATATGGAACATGAAACAGTAGATAACGATGCAACTTTAGAGATACTTTCTCAACAAGCTCTTATCCATGCAAAAGCGGGGGTTGATATGATAGCTCCAAGTGGTATGATGGACGGAATGATAGAAGTTTTAAGGGAAGCACTTGATATGGGTGGATATGAAAATCTTCCTATTATGAGTTACTCTACGAAGTTTTCTAGTGCGTATTATGGACCATTTCGAGATGTTGCAGAATCAGCTCCTAGTTTTGGAGACAGAAGAAGTTACCAGATGGACCCAGCAAATAGAAGAGAAGCAATCGCAGAAAGTATTGAAGATGAGATGCAAGGCGCTGATATACTTATGGTAAAACCTGCCCTTGCTTACTTAGATATAGTAAGAGAGATAAAAGACGCAACTTCTACTCCAATGGCAATTTACAATGTAAGTGGGGAGTATGCAATGCTTAAAGCTGCAGGAGCTGCAGGAGTAATTGATTATGACAGGGTAATGATGGAAACTATGATAGCCTTTAAAAGAGCAGGTGCAGATATCATAATAAGTTATCATGCAAAAGAAGTAGCCCAAATTTTAAATAAAAATAAATAAAAAGAATTTCTCCACAAAGTGAAAGCTTCAGTGCGAGGAATTTTTGCTGGACTTTGTTCAGTAAAAAGGAGACAGTAAAATGAAACATTTTTTATCGATATACGATCACACTAAAGAAGAAATATTAGAAATCTGTAATTTAGCAATCAAAATTAAACAAGAAGCAAAAGTAAAAAACTATATTCCATATCTACAAAATCAATCACTTGGGATGCTTTTTGAAAAGAGCAGTACAAGAACAAGAATTAGTTTTGAAGTAGGTATCCATCAGCTTGGAGGACAAGGATTGTTTTTGTCTTCGAATGATCTCCAACTTGGACGAGGAGAGCCTATGAAAGACTCAGCTCGTGTGATGGGAAGAATGATAGATATGATTATGATTCGTACATTTGATCAAAAAGTGCTTGATGAATTTGCTAAATATTCTGGAGTTCCTGTGATCAATGGTCTTACTGATAAGTACCATCCTGTTCAATTAATGGCAGATTATCTTACTATGATAGAACATGGAAAAGATAAAGATCCAGTAGTTGCGTATATTGGTGATGGAAACAATATGACTCATTCTTGGATGATGCTTGCAGGGAAGCTTGGCTTTGAGCTTCGTATAGCTACTCCAAAAGGGAGAGAACCTTGGAAAGAAATCATAGATGATGCTACAGAACTTGCAAAGATAAGTGGAGCAAAAATAACTTATACAAATGATCCTAAAGAGGCGGTACGAGGAGCAGATGTTGTGACAACTGATACTTGGATTTCAATGGGACAAGAGTCTGAAAAAGAGGCAAAAGTTAAAGAGTTTGCTGGCTATATGGTTGATATGGATATGATGAAGCTAGCAAAGAAAGATGCTATATTTTTACACTGCTTACCTGCTTATCGTGGATATGAAGTGAGTGATGAGGTGTTAGAGCATTATGCTGATATAGTATTTGATGAAGCGGAAAACCGTTTACATGCACAAAAAGGTGTGATGGTTTGGTTAGAAGGACATAGAAATAAAGATGATTAAGTGGAAGGAGACAGTTTAATGGCTAATGATTTAAGCGTATTAGAAATGATAAATGATATCTCTAAAGATATTGGCTTAGATGGAGATAAAACTGTAATAAAGATAGAAAACACAGAAAATCCTGAAATAAAACAGTTAAATCTTAAAAGTGGGAGTTGGCGTGCGAGTGAGCCTTGGTTTGTTGTTGACGAAAATCAAAAACTTCATACTATGATGTCGATAAACTCTGTTAATAAAATAGTAAAAAATTTTAGAGAGACGCAAGAAGAAAATTTTAACTTAAAACTAGAAAAAACTATTTGGCAAAATATACCAATTGATTTTCAAGATGTTTGGGCAGTTGCTATGGATGAGATAAAAAGTATCGCAAAGAGTAAAGCTGAAGACACAAAAGTTATAAATGTTGATTTAGAAGAGTTAATAACAAAAATAAAAACAGAACATCCAAATCTTTTTTTGAATTTTAAAGATTTACATGTAGTTGCAAGATAGAAGGGAATAAATGAGCAATAGTAATGAAAATCTTGATTTTGAAAAGTTTACAAAGTACTCTAAACCAGGACCAAGATATACAAGTTATCCAACAGCACCAGAATTTAGTGAAGAATTTACTGAAAAAACATATATAGATATATTAGAAAATCAAGATAAAAAAAGAAAACTTTCTTTGTATTTTCATCTTCCATTTTGTAGAAGTGCTTGTTATTTTTGTGGATGTAATGTAGTTTTTACAAGTAAAGAAGATAAAAAAGAGAGATATATTAGATATCTTGAAAAAGAGTTAGAGATACTTTCAAAGCATCTTGATACTTCAAGAGAAGTTTTACAAATGCATTTTGGTGGAGGAACTCCTACTTTTTTTAGTGCAGAACAACTAGATAGAATTATAAAACTTATAAAAAGTCATTTTAAAAACTGGAGCAATGAAGCTGAAATAAGCTGCGAGATTGATCCTAGATTTTTAAATCAAGAACAGACTGATGTTTTAGTAGGACATGGATTTAATCGTGTGAGTTTTGGTGTGCAAGATTTTGATGAAAAAGTTCAAAAAACTATCCATAGAATTCAGCCATTTGAAGTAACTAATAATGCAGTGAAAATGGTGAGAACTGCAGGAATAAAATCAGTAAACATGGACTTGATTTACGGATTACCATATCAAACCACGGAAACATTTAAAAAGACGCTAGAGATGGCACTTAAACTTGATACAGATAGATTTGCAGTGTTTAATTATGCTCATGTTCCTTGGATGAAAAAAACGATGAGAAAGATAGATGAAACAACGCTTCCTCATCCAAGTGAAAAACTAACGATATTAAAATATACTATAGATTATCTTGAATCAAATGGACTTCGTATGATTGGTATGGATCACTTTGCAAAGCCTGATGATGAGCTATTTTTAGCGATAGAAAAGGGTGAGCTTCATAGAAACTTTCAAGGATATACCACTAAAGGTGGAGCTGATTTGGTGGGAGTAGGGCTTACTAGTATTGGTGATGGTGTACATCACTATGTGCAAAATGTAAAAGATATGAAAGAGTATGAAAGACTTTTGGACGAGGGACACTTACCTGTACATCGCGGGTTGACGCTAAGTGATGATGATGTGCTTAGAAAAGCTGTTATCATGGAGATGATGAGTAACTTTAAACTCAATATTACAAATATAGAAAAAGAGTTTGGTATAGTTTTTAAAGACTACTTTAGTGATGCTTTAGAAAAACTAAAAGTATTTGAAGCAGAAAATTTAATAAAAGTTTATGATGATAAGATCTTAGTTAACACAACGGGAACACTTTTGATAAGAAACATAGTCATGCCATTTGATGCATACTTACAAAAAATCCCTGAATCAAAACGCAGATTTTCAAAGACAGTATAGATGAAACAATGCAGAGATTTATCTCGTGCTTCAGTCGCGAGGAATTTTTCAAGAATTTATTTCTTGAAAAAAGGGATAATATAAATGAAAGATATATTTGATTTTGATAAAATCAGCGATACATGTATAAAGTGTGGAAAATGTATACCAGTATGCACAATCCATCAAGTTAATCCTGATGAGGTAACAAGCCCAAGAGGTTTTTTAGAGCTTTTAGGAGCTTATAAAAAAGGTGATTTAGAACTAGATAAAAATGCAAAAAGTATCTTTGAAAGTTGTTTTTTATGTACAAACTGTGTTGATATCTGTCCAAATGATTTACCAGTAGATATGCTAATAGAACAAGCAAGAAATGACATACGAAAAAAATATGGACTTGCTTGGTACAAAAAACTAGCATTTTTCTTATTGCGTAATCGAAAAATAATGGATATTGGAGCAAAGTTTGGATTTGTTTTTCAAACTTGTGCATTTAAAAAAGACGATAAGAGAAAGTCGATGTTTTTACGAAACTTTCCTCTTATAAAGTACGATAGACTTTTCCCAAGCTTAGCAAAAAAGAGTTTTTTAAATTCTCATCCTGATGTGATTGAGCATGGCGGAAAAGGAAAGGTTGGTATTTTTATAGGATGTCTTGGTAATTACATGTACACAGATATCGGTAAATCTTTACTTGAAATTTTGAAAGCTTTAGAGATAGATGCATATCTCATAAAGCAACAAAAATGCTGTGGAGCACCTTCTTACTTTACAGGTGATTTTGATAGTGTTGATAGCTTAGCAAAGTTTAATATAGAGTACATTGAGAGTTTTAAAGATGAGCTTGATGCTATCATCATACCTGAAGCAACTTGTAGTGCAATGATAAAAGAAGATTATGCGCACTTTTTTCATGACCAACCAGAATGGAAAGAAAGAGCAATTGCAATCAAACCAATGATACATATGGCTACAGAATATTTAGCTAAAAATACAAAACTTCAAGAGATATTAAAAAATAAGAAGAAATTGGATACATTAGTCACTTATCACGATCCTTGTCATGCAAGAAAGATGCAGGGAGTTTATAAAGAACCAAGAGAATTGATAAGCCAAAATTATCTTATGAAAGAGATGAGCGATCCAAATCGATGTTGTGGATTTGGAGGAGTTACTATCCAAATAGAAAAGTATGCTTTTGCAGTAGCTGCAGGACATCCAAAAGCAGCAATGATAGAAGAAACAAAAGCAGATATAGTAAGTGCAGAGTGCAGTGCTTGCCGCATGCAAATAGGAAATTCTATGCATCTTAGTGATGTAAAAACTGTATTTAAAAATCCGGTTGAGCTAATAGCTCAAGCTTTAAAGGAAAACTAGTGGAATATTATCAATATATTTTGATTTTTCATATTATGGCATTTATGTCATGGATGGCAGGACTTTTTTACCTACCCAGACTTTTTGTTTATCATGCAGAACATATGGATAAACCAGATTTCGTAAAGATTGTTGAAATTCAAGAGTATAAACTTTATAAGTATATTGATTTCCCGGCTATGATAGCGACAATTGCTAGTGGTGTTACTATGTTTGTTTTAAATCCTTATCTTTTTGATATAGGGTATTGGGCTTATGCAAAGATAGCAGCACTTGTTTTACTTGTTTGGTATGATCTTTCTATGGATCACTATCGTAAGCAACTATTGACAAAAACTTGTACAAAGACTGGAAAGTTCTTTCGTGCATATAATGAGTTTCCAACACTGCTCTCAATCTTAATAGTGACATATGTCATGTTAAAAGAAGTACCACCTTACTTTACAGTTTTTATGATAGTTTTGTTTGCTGTGATAGTAAGAGTACTTTTAAAGCATGCAAAAGAGCCAAACATGAAAGTTGTCGAAGAAGAATTAAAGAACCTTCAAAACTAATGCAAAAAGTTCGCTGTGGCTGGGTAAAGGTTGGAGATAAAACATATGAAGATTATCATGATAAAGAGTGGGGCAAACCACTTCATGATGATAAAGCTTTGTTTGAACTGTTTTCGCTAGAAACTCAAGCTGCAGGACTTAGTTGGTTAACTGTTTTAAAAAAACGAGAAAATTATAGAGAAGTTTTTGAAGGATTTGAGCTTGAAAAGGTAGCTTCATATACAGATGTTGATATAAAACGCATCATAGATAAAGGTGGAGTTATCAAAAACATTCCTAAGATAAAAGCAGTTATCAATAATGCAAAACTTTTTTTACAAATAAAACAAGAATATGGCTCAATTGACAATTTTTTATGGAGTTACGTAAATCATAAGCCTATTGTAAACCGTTTAGAAAACTACAAAGATGGGGCTACAACTTCATCTATCTCAGACCAACTCACAAAAGATTTAAAAAAAAGAGGCTTTAAGTTTATAGGTTCAGTAACCATCTACGCTTTTATGCAAGCATGTGGGATGATAAATGAACATGAAAAGTTTTGCTGGTGTAACTCATAAATGGTTACATGTAAAACTTCTTGATAATTTAAAAACTTTTTGTTTAAAAAGCCATGCTAAAATACAAATAAAAATTAGGAGTTTAAGATGGCAATCGTGATGTTGGTAGTTATGAATTTAGCTGTTATGGCTTCACTCTATTTTGTGCTGTTTATATTAGGGGCATTTTTTGGAATACAATTAGACCCAAGTAGTACAAGTGGGCTTTTTATGTTTGCTGCGTTATTTGGTTTTGGAGGTAGTTTTATCTCTTTGCTTTTATCAAAAACGATGGCTATAAAAGGTATGGGGGTGCAACTTATAAAAAACCCAAGAGATGAGTTTGAATCTTGGTTATTAAAAACTATAGAAAGGCTCTCTGATACTGCAGGCTTGAAGATGCCAGATGTTGGGATATTTGATGCCGCGCCAAATGCTTTTGCAACGGGATGGGATAAAAACAATGCTTTAGTGGCTGTAAGTAGTGGTTTGATTGAGGTAATGAACAAAGATGAGATAGAAGGTGTTTTAGCTCACGAGATAAGTCATATCAAAAATGGTGATATGGTGACCATGACACTCATGCAAGGTGTTTTAAATACTTTTGTTATTTTTGTATCAAGACTTTTGGCAAATGTTTTAGCAAGAGATAAAAATGGAAATACAAATTTTATGAGTTATTATGCTATCAGTTTTGCTTTAGAGATGGTTTTTTCACTTTTTGCAACAGCTATTTTGATGTGGTTTAGTAGATATAGGGAGTATAAAGCAGATGAAGGTGCAGTAAGGCTAAGTGGCATAAATGGTATCTACTTTGCTCTAGCAAAACTTGGAAAAATTCCAAAAGAACAGCTAAGACTTAAAAATGACATGCAAGCTTTTGGAATTATAGGTTTTTTAGAAACTTTTTTTGCTTCACACCCACCTATCGAAAAAAGACTTATGCATATAGAAAATATATCAAAAGGCAATAGAAATTGAATTTTTGGAACAATATATACAGTAATTTTGACCCAGTGGCATTTGACTTAGGATTTATATCAGTTCACTGGTATGGAATTATGTATGTGCTCGCACTTTTGACTGCTCTTGGAGCAGCTAAGTGGATTATGAAAAAAGACAAGCTTCCTATAACAGATGCTCTTTTGGATAACTATTTTATATGGATAGAAGTTGGAGTAATCTTGGGTGCTAGGATTGGATATATACTTTTTTATGATACAAATACCTCATACTATCTAATGCAACCATGGCAAATGTTCAATCCTTTTATGAATGGTGAATTTGTTGGGATCCGTGGTATGAGTTATCATGGAGCAATTGTCGGATTTTTACTTGCTACAAGTGTTTTTAAGCTTAGACATAAAAAAACAGATATTTGGAGTCTTTTGGATTTAGTTGCTTTGAGTGTTCCTGTTGGGTATATTTTTGGTCGTATTGGAAATTTTTTAAACCAAGAACTTATTGGACGAGCTACTGATGTGAGTTGGGGCATATTTGTAGATGGTGTTTTAAGACATCCTTCACAACTCTATGAAGCAGTACTTGAAGGTGCTGTTGTCTTTTTAATTCTTTATATGTACAGAAATAAAAAAAGATTCTCAGGTGAGTTAATAGCACTTTATGGGGCACTTTACTCTTTGGCAAGATTTATTGCAGAGTTTTGGAGACAACCTGATTTTCAAATGGGATTTGTTTATGGAAAATGGATGACAATGGGACAAGGACTTTCTTTATTGATGATTTTTGTTTCTGTACTATTATATTTTTATCTATTTAGTAAAAAAATCAAACAATAGTTAAAAAAAGTACCTTTTATATACCACTATGTAAGATATACTTTCACCAAGATTTAATTTTTATGTACAGTTTGAACATAAATAAATTTTAATAAGAAAAGTAGTACTATACTCTTAACTACCCATGTGTGAACATGGGAAACCACAAAAAGGATGCAAAAGTGAGTAACCTTATAGAAGGTTTTTTGGGAAAATCTATAGAGGGCAAAAAAAGTAGGCTTCCAGCTAAACTTGATTATGTCCAAAGTGCAACAGGTCTATTTATGGGTCTGTTTATGTGGGGACATATGTTCTTTGTATCAAGTATTTTGATAAGCAAAGATTTTATGAATACAGTAACTGAACTTTTTGAAGGCAGCATGTTTGGTGAACCAAACCCTGCAATAGTTTCAGTAGTTGTTGCAATAGTTTTTGCAATTTTTATAATACATGCTCTTTTAGGTATGAGAAAACTTCCTATCAATTTTAGACAGTGGCAAGTTTACAGAACTCATATGAAAATGATGAATCATGGTGATACAAATTTATGGTTTGTTCAAGCTTTTACTGGTTTTGCAATGTTCTTTATGGGATCTGCTCACCTTTACTTCATGCTAACAAATCCTGGTAGCATTGGTGTTGGTGAAGTTGGTGATTCAGATTTGAGAATGATGTACCAATGGCCATTTTATCTAGCTCTTCTTTTAGCAGTTGAATTCCATGGTGGAATTGGGCTATATCGTCTGTGTGTTAAATGGGGATGGTTTGAAGGTAGTGATGCAAAAGTAACAAGAAAAAAACTAAAACAAGTTAAATGGGCAATAACAGTTTTTTTATTAGCTTTAGGACTATTAACAATGGTTGCTTATGTTAAATATGGTTATGACAAGTCAAGTGGAATTTCTGGAGTAATACACTCTTCAGCAATTACTAAAAATGTAGATATGAATGTTGGGGTACAATCATGAATGTAAAATATTGTGATGCATTAGTAATAGGTGGAGGACTTGCAGGTTTAAGAGCTGCAGTTGCTTCTCAGAAAAAAGGTTTAAGTACAACAGTTTTAAGTCTTATTCCTGTTAAGCGTTCTCACTCTGCTGCTGCTCAAGGCGGTATGCAAGCGAGTCTTGGTAACTCTAAGATGAGTAGAGGTGATAATGAAGATGTTCACTTTGCAGATACTGTAAAGGGAAGCGACTGGGGATGTGACCAAGATGTTGCAAGAATGTTTGTTACAGTTGCACCAAAGGCTATTCGTGAATTAGCTGGTTGGGGTGTGCCTTGGACTAGAATTCAAAAAGGTCCTAGAGAAGCAGTAATGAATGCTGAAAGAGTTACTATTACAGAAGATGATGAAGTACATGGTATGATTCATTCTCGTGACTTTGGTGGTACTAAAAAATGGAGAACTTGTTATACAGCTGATGCAACAGGACATACAATGTTATTTGGTGTTGCAAATGAAGCTTTAAAACATAATGTAAATATAGAGGATAGAAAAGAAGCGATAGCTCTTATTCATGAAAACAATAGATGTTATGGTGCGATAGTGAGAGATTTGATTAGTGGTGAAATCACTGCTTATCTTTCTAAAGGAACACTTATAGCAACTGGTGGATATGGAAAAATTTACAAACAAACTACAAATGCTGTTGTATGTGAAGGAACAGGTGCTGCAATCGCTTTAAACACTGGTGTTGCAACTCTAGGAAATATGGAAGCTGTACAGTTTCATCCAACTCCAATCGTTCCATCGGGTATCCTTTTAACAGAAGGTTGTAGAGGTGATGGTGGAATTTTAAGAGATGTTGATGGTTATAGGTTTATGCCAGATTATGAGCCAGAGAAAAAAGAGCTTGCTTCTCGTGATGTTGTAAGCCGTCGTATGCTTGAGCACATTAGAAATGGTAAAGGTGTTCAATCTCCTTATGGTGAGCATTTATGGTTAGATATCTCAATCTTAGGAAGAGAGCATATTGAAAGAAATCTTAGAGATGTTCAAGAAATATGCCAAATATTTAATGGAATTGATCCTGCTGATGAAGGTCCTAAAGGTTGGGCTCCAGTTCTTCCTATGCAACACTATTCTATGGGTGGAATTAGAACGAAACCAACTGGCGAATCACAAAAACTACAAGGACTTTTCTCTTGTGGTGAAGCAGCGTGTTGGGATATGCATGGTTTTAACAGACTTGGCGGTAACTCAGTAAGTGAAACTGTCGTTGCTGGTATGATTGTTGGTAATTACTTTGCAGATTATTGTGCTTCTCATGACATTGATATTAGTACAAAAGTACTCCAAAACACTGTTGATAAACAAATAAACTATATGAATGAACTTCTTGAAAAAGAGGGAACATATGATGTTTTTGAAATTAAAAATGAAATGAAAGATATCATGTGGGATAAAGTTGCGATTTTCCGTGATGCAGAAGGACTTGAGTTTGCAGTAAATAAACTTGAAGAGCTTTATAAAAAATCACTTGATGTAAAAGTAAAATCAAAAACACTTTCAGCTAACCCAGAACTAGAAGAAGCATATAGAGTCCCTATGATGTTAAAACTTGCTCTTTGTGTTGCATTAGGTGCAAAAGAAAGAACAGAAAGTCGTGGAGCACACTATAGAGAAGATTATCTCAAAAGAGATGATGCAAACTGGCTAAAAAGAACACTTACTTCATGGAAAGAGGGTGATACTCTTCCTACAATAACTTATGAAGAGTTAGATATTATGAAGATGGAAATACCTCCTGCATTCCGTGGATATGGTGCAAAAGGTATGCTTATAGAAAATGAGATAAGTGCCAAAAGACAAGAAGAGGTTGATAAAATCACAGAAGAGATGGAAGCAGCTGGTAAAGATAGATATGAGATTCAAGAGGCTCTTATGCCGTTTGAATTGCAACCATATTATAAAGTTAAAAATGAGAGACTTGGAGATTCGATATGAGTAGAACAGTAACTATAAGAGCATTAAAATATAATCCTAACTCAAAAGTATCTAAACCACATATGGCAGAGTACAAACTAGAAGAAACTCCTGGTATGACTCTGTTTATTGCTTTAACAAAAATTCGTGAAGAGCAAGATGCTGATTTATCTTTTGACTTTGTTTGTCGTGCTGGGATTTGTGGAAGTTGTGGGATGATGGTAAATGGTAAACCCCAATTAGCATGTAGAACTCTTACAAAAAGTTATGAAGATGGTGTATTAGAGCTTTTCCCTATGCCAGCTTTTAAGCTTTTAAAAGATCTTTCAGTTGACACTGGTAACTGGATGAATGATATGAGTAAGAGAGTTGAAAGTTGGATTCATACTAATGAAGAAATAGATATTTCTAAATTAGAAGCTCCAATTGAGCCAAAAGTAGCTGATGAAACATTTGAGCTTGATCGTTGTATAGAGTGTGGTATTTGTGTTGCAGCATGTGGAACAAAACTTATGAGACCAGATTTTATAGGGGCTGTTGGACTTAATAGAGTTGCAAGATTTCATGTAGATCCTCATGATAACAGAACTGATGAAGATTTTTATGAGTTAGTTGGTGATGATGATGGAATTTTTGGATGTATGAGTCTTCTCGCTTGTGAAGATAACTGTCCAAAACACTTACCTTTACAGAACAAAATAGCTTACATGAGAAGAAAGCTAGTAGCACTTCGTTAAAATTTCTTGAGGATGATACTTTAGAGTCATCCTCAAATCTATTTCAAATATTATATTTAGTATACTTTTTTGTGATAAAAATGATAAAAGGAAAAGTATATGTGTGTGAGTAGAATTCAAAGATTAATGATGGCAATTGTTTTAGGTTTAGTACTGTTTTTAGGATTAACAAGTAACGTAAACTTTGCAATAGGATTACAAATTTTTGTTATAATCATGTTAAGTATTTGGGCTATAACAAATTTTTGCCCGTCAATATGGGTACTAAAAAAGATTTTACCTCCATGTGAGTGGGAAAAATAATATAGGATTTTAATGCATATAATAAATGATTTTTTTCTTCTTATTTGGAAAGAAGATGCAAAAAGACTTTTTTCTAGTAATGGAGATATAAATAGTTTTTTAAATTCAGTTTTAAAAAATGATTATGAATCATTTTGCGATTATTGTTCAATAGCTCTTATTGTCTCTTTGTCAAATTTAGATAAATTAACAAAGATAAAAGAGGCAAGAGATGCTATAAAATTTCTTTCAGGTTTTAATGAATGGGATAAAAAAAGCGTTCAATATCTTCAAAAAGAATTACTTTTCTTTTTAAAGAACAAAGGTGATATAAAACTCAATAAAGCTATCGAAAAGAGATTTGATAAACTTAGAAAAGAAGGTATAATAGGCTATGAGAAAACAAGAAAACTCATAAGTCTTTTAGCTTTAATTGAAGAAAAAAGAGAGATACTAGCGCCTTTACATGTAGAAAAAGCAAAACAAGGTAGAAATTTTTATGAGAGTGCTCTAAATCTTTTTAGTGCTTCTATTGCCAATTTACAATCTGCTGTTGAAGAAGTAGCTCTTTTAGACAGATTAGAAGAAATCCCTAAAAAACTCAAAAATGAAAAATTTTCTATTGGTATTACTGGTGTTATGAATGCTGGAAAATCAACTATGCTAAATGCTTTGTTGGGAAGTGAGATTTTAGGAACTTCTATCATACCGGAAACTGCAAATCTTACAGTTATAAAATATGCAAAAAGACCAAGTGCAAAAGTAAATTTTTGGGATAAAGATGAGTGGAATAGTATAGAAAATAGTAGCGAAACACTAGAAAATATGAAACCATTTATCAAAGAGACACAAGAACATTTTAAAGAAAATTTAAATGAGTATATAACAAAAGAGGGAAGAAGTTTTGAGATAAATTTGGACGATCTACCTTCTTATACATCAGCCGAACACTCTGATAAAAAGTGTAATTTAGTAAAGAGTGTAGAGTTATATAGTGATCTAAAATTTGTTAAAAATGGCGTAGAAATTGTAGATACCCCTGGACTTGATGATCCTGTTATACAAAGAGAAGAGATAACAAAAAACTATCTATCCCAATGTGATTTGATGATTCATCTTATGAATGTAAATCAATCAGCGACTCAAAAAGATATTGAGTTTATAATAGACACCTTATTGTATCAAAATGTTGCACGATTATTAATAGTTATTACTCGTATTGATACAGTAAGTGTAGATGAACTTGAAGAAGTGATTGCATATACAAAAACGAGTATAAGAGCAAAGCTCGATAGCTTAAATAAACAAAATAGTTTTGATAGCATCATAGATAAGATAGACTTTATTCCACTTGCTGGTTTACAGGCGTTAAATCATAGAGTAGGAAAAGGTGATGAGCATTATCCTTTAGAAAAAACTGGAATTTTAAAAGTTGAAGATTATCTTTCTAATATACTATTTGGAAATAACTCTCAAAAAGCAAATCTTATAATAGATGCAACAAAAAAAGAGTTTTTTCATATCATAACAGGAGCAAAAAATTCTTTACATGTAGAGAAAAGTTATCTTGGTAAAAGTTCGTTAGAAATAGAGAATGAACACAATAAATATACAAAAGAGATTTATTCTATAAAACAAAAAATTTCATCTTTAAAACAAAAAGTAGAAGATGAAAAAGATGAATTAATAAAGTATTTTGTAACTCTTGAAAATTTTTCTAAGAACAAGTTTTTATCTCTGCAAGCAGTTGCAAAAAGAAGAGTTATTGATGATGTATCTTATGAGATAAGAAAAAACAAAACAAAGCCTGATGAGAGTAGAATAGCTTCAATAATAGAGACAGCTTTAAAAGATGGTTTTATAGATATACTCAGGGATTATAGATATCAGTTTTCCAAAAAAATTGAGAATTCTTTTGAAAAAATTGCGCAAGATTTTGATGGTTTTGTAAAGGAAAAGCGCAAAAATAGTGATGCAAAAGAGTTTTTTGAAAGGCATTTTTTAGATTTAAATTTAGTAAGTTCAAATGCAATTTTAATAAGTAAAGTAAATAGTGCTATAAAATCTCATTCAAAAAAAGATATAGATGGATTGAGTTTAACTTTAGAAAATCATTTTGAAGTTGCTTTGCAAGATTTGTATGAAAAATTTAATCAAAAAGTTGTAAGGATAAATGGAGAGTTGGTTCATGGATTTGAATTTGAATCAAAACAACCATTAGATGAGATAGTATTTGAGATGGATACAAAAGAGGAGATTTTGAATCTTGCGAAAAGACGAGCAGAAGATAAAAACTTTGATGCTTTAAAAAGATTAGACGAAATTGAATTAAAACTAAGTGTGCTAAAGAAGGTAGAAGGGGATTTAAAATGAGTATTTTAGAGAACTTTATTATAAACTATAGAGAACATTTTATAGAGCAATTACCTTCGTTTGATGAAAGTTTACTTGGTTTGGTTAAAAAAACAAAATATACTTTTTTAGATGAAAAAATGTCGGCTTCAAAAGAATTGATAGAAAAATTAGATGTTTTACATGTAAGAGCAAAAGAGCCTATGAAAGTTGCAATCACCGGACAGTTTTCAAGTGGAAAATCGACTTTTTTAAATGCACTTCTCTCAAAAAATATACTTCCAACAGGAATCACTCCTGTAACTTCAAAAGTAAACTATATAAAATATGGTGATGAATTAAAGATCAAAATTCGCTATAAAGATGGAAGAGAAGAGTACCAAAGTGTAGAAAATATTGCAAAATTTACAGATCAAAGAGGCGAAGTTGAAGAGATAGAGTACTTGATTTTATATGTACCTTTAGAGCTTTTAAAAACTGTAGAGTTTGTAGATACTCCAGGACTCAATTCACAAGCAGTTAGTGACACTACAACTACGCAAAAGGTTCTTAAAGAAGTAGATGGAATCATATGGCTATCACTTATAGACAATGCAGGAAAATTGAGTGAAGCTAAAGTGCTTGAAGAGTATCTTCATGAATATCAAAATAAATCCCTTTGCGTATTAAATCAAAAAGATAAATTTGTTAAAGCTGAAGTTGAACAAACAACAGAGTATGTTAAAAAAAGCTTTGCAGAGTTTTTTAGTGAAGTCATACCAATTTCGGCGAAACAAGCGCTAGAATCAAGGAGCCATGATAAAAATATATTGATAAATGAAGAACTAGATGAGTTTTTGTCTACACTTGAAAAAGATATAAAATCTCATAAACTACAAGACATCAGAAAGTCATATGCAAATTATCAACGAAAGATAGATACTATTTTAAATAGTGATTTGAGTAAAAATATAAATCTTTTAGAAGAATCAAATATAGAGCAGGTTTTAGAATTTATAAATACTGAGATAAGACCTGTTGCAAATAGTTCGAAAGACTTTGCTATAAAAAAAGAAATAAAAAATATAAGTAATTCTTTGGTAAGACAGCATGAACTTTTATTGAAGATTTATGAAGAGCTTTCTCATGAACTTACACTGTTTGAAGAAGAAGCAAACAAAAAATTTGAAGAACTTAAGATTAGGTTTACAAAAAAATTAAAAGATGCATATAGTAAAATTGAAGAGATTATTGATACTATTGCTAATGATATTTATAACCATATAGATACTACTACAAGAGTAAGATATACAAAGCAAAAAACTGGACTTTTGAAAAGTAAAGTTGTATATGAAACAGTTGAATATAAAGTATCTAAAATTGATTCGGATTTAATTTATAAACGACTTTTTTATGATGATGATATTGTAGGAAAGATGTTTAAAAAGTATGTGAAAAATCTCAAAGAAATACAAGACGAAGTCAATCAAAATAACGCTTTAGTTTATGATATGTTAAAGAAAAACATTAGAAAATGGCAAAGTCCTTATGAGTTTATCAGAAAATCAGAGATGCTTCATTCGGATATAGAGTTCGCCAATATGAGAAAATTTGCTTCTAAAGCATATGAGAATATCCTTAGACCATTTAGCGATGAAATTCACTCTTCTTATGCACAGATTAGTTCACAGTTTAATCATCTTAGTTCAGCAGTAAGTTTTAACTATCAAAATGCGACAGAAGTAAGTGTAGCATTTTTAGAAAAAAAGATAGCTCAGTCCATCAAGTTATACGAAGAAAACCCAACAAAATTTACACTATATCAACCTAAAATAGAAGAGATAAAAGAGCGCTTAAAGATAAGTTTTCATCTGTATGAGCTTCAAAATATGATGAATACAAATAATACATTTTTAAACAAAAACTACGACAGACTTATTAAAGAGTTTAAGAACATAAACGAAGATAGAAAGCAGTTTATACAAACAAGAGAAGAAAGACATCACAAAACGATAAATATTTTAAGTTTACATGTAAAGGACATTTAGTCTTTTACATGTAGTTCTTATTTTTGAGTAACTCGTATAGTTTTAGTATAGATATAAAAAGAGCTGTGATTGCGGGTCCAAGTATCATACCCCAAAATCCAAATGTTGAAAGTCCAGCAATAATAGCGAAAAATATAAGTAGTTCATTGACATGTGTTGGTACTTTTGCAAAAGTATTTATGTATTTTATTATAAGCGGTTTGATAAAAGTGTCTGCTATGATAGATATCATGATAATTGAGTATGATGCTATGATGATAGCTTCAAAAATATTACCCCGAGCCAATTCATAAGCACATATTGGTATCCACATTAAAGCTCCACCTACTACTGGAATCAGCGAAGCAAAACCATACAGAATTCCTAAAAGAAGCCCATCATAACCAAAGATTATACCGATGATAGCAAATAGAGCACCTTCAAATATAGCAGTGATTAAAATAGAGTAAAAAAGTACACTCATTACATTGGCAACTTCACCAAAAACAAGATCTATCTCTTTATCTTCTAAGGGAGTTAAGTTTTTTGCATATTGTACAAGTTCATTTCCATATAGATTTGCAAAAAAGAAAAATATTGTAATTAAAAACATATCTTTTAAAAATTTTGCACTGTTTTTACCAATAAATGCTGCGTAAGAAAGGGTGTCTTTTGTAAGATTATTTAAGTCAAAATTCGCAAAAAATTCATCAATTTTAGGGTTTAAATATGCAAATGAGTCTGGTAATTGAAAATTTATATTTGAAAGATATGTAATAGTTTTTTGGATGATAGTTGTATCAAAATTGTTTACAGTTGTACTAATAGAAGTGATAATATAAACAATAGGTGCAAAAAAGAGTATAGATAAAAGCAGTGTAGAAAGAAGTGCTGCGATAATTCTGTTTCGTGTTATGTGTAAAAACCTTTGGTTTATACTATATGTAGCAATTGCCAATAAAGATGCAATAGTTAGAGTTAGTAAAAACGGCTCATAAAGACGAAGTATCCAATAAAGTACGATTACAAATAAAGTACCAAAAAAAAGTCTACTTTTATCCATCAAAAAGTCCTTTATCGTTAGGATAAGTTAGTCTAAATATCTCATACGATTTAGCAGTTGCGATTCTTCCTCTAGCTGTTCTTTCTATGTACCCTTTTGCTAAAAGATAAGGCTCTATGACATCTTCTACTGTCCCTTCATCTTCGCTTATGGCTGCAGCAATTGTGCTTAGTCCCATAGGTCTTCCCTTTGCAGATATAAGAATTTCTAAGAATCTTAAGTCTAACTCATCAAAACCTAAATCATTAACACCTAGTTCATCAAGACCATATTTTGCTCTTGCTAGAGTTATATCTATTTCATCCTCAACATCAGCATAATCTCTAATTCTTTTTAAAAGCCTTAAGGCAATTCTTGGTGTTCCTCTACTTCTTTTTGCCATCTCTAAAGATGCTTCTATTTGACACTCTTTTTCTAGTTTTTTACCAGCCTTTCTAATGATTTGTGATAAATCTTTTTGATTGTAAAACTGCAATCTAAAATGCATGCCAAATCTATCTCTCAAAGGTGAGCTTATCATACCAGCTCGTGTAGTCGCTCCAATAAGAGTAAATCTAGGTAAGTCGATTTTGATAGTTTGAGCAGCAGGGCCACTTCCTATGATAATATCTAGTCTAAAATCTTCCATAGCAGGATAGAGAATTTCTTCAATGGCAGGAGAGAGTCTATGAATCTCATCTATAAAAAGTATATCTCCTTCTTCAAGATTTGTTAAAATGGCAGCTAAGTCACCACTTTTTTCTATCATTGGAGCTGCTGTCATTTTTATATTTGCTTGCATCTCATTTGCAATAATATAAGCTAAAGTAGTTTTTCCAAGTCCTGGAGGTCCAAAAAATAGAACATGGTCCAGTGCTTCATCTCTTTTTCTTGAGGCTTTTATAAAAACTTGAAGGTTTTTTTTAATTTTATCTTGTCCTACATAATCATCCCAAGAAGTTGGACGCAATGAAGTTTCATATTCGTTTTCAAAACTTACTTTATCAATCTCTACAATTCTTTCCATTAGTATGTATGCTCTTGGGTAGGAAAAGTTCTATTTTGAACTTCTTTTACATACTCATCAACGGCATTTTTTACCATATCTGAGCCATTTAGGTATTTTTTAACAAATTTTGGTTGAAATGCATCAAAAAACCCTAGCATATCACTCCATACTAAAACTTGTCCATCTGTTACATTGCCAGAGCCTATACCAATAGTTGGGATAGAAACAGCTTCAGTTATCCTTTTAGCAGCTTCTTCTTTAACACCTTCAATAACAATCAAAAATGCACCTGCTTTTTCAACTGCTTTAGCATCTTCTATTAAACAAAGAGTATCTTCTTCTGTTTTCCCTCTTATTTTGTAGCCACCTTCACTTCGTACATATTGGGGCATAAGTCCTATGTGCCCAACTACTGCAATTGAGTTCGTGGTCAATGCTTTGATGATGTGTGCTCTTTCCACTCCACCTTCTATTTTTACAGCGTGCGCATTTGTTTCTTGATAGACTCTAGAAGCATTTCTAAGTGCCATTTTTTTATCGGTATAAGTTCCAAAGGGCATATCACATATTATAAAAGTATTTTTTGCTCCATGGCAAACTGCATTTGTATGATAAATCATAATATCAAGTGTTGCACTAAGAGTGTCTGGCTTGTTATTAAAACTCATGTTTAAACTATCACCTACTAAAATCATATCTGTTTTACCATCAAAAATAGAGGCAAAAAGAGAATCATAAGCCGTTATAACAGTTAGTGGAGTTTCACCTTTTGCTTTTTTTATAGAAGTTACTGTTCTCATTAAAAACCTTGTTAAGTTAAAATTAGATTTTATCTAAAAGATGGTATGATTACAATTAAAGGACAATTATGGGATTATTTTCACAGTTAGAAGTAGATTTTGATTTGGAAATTGTTGAAGACTTTATTTCTCATTATGGAATCATGTGCGAATCCATGGAACCTCTAATTATAGGTTTGGGAAAAGAAGAAGAATATGAAGATAATGTAAGAGAACTCTTTAGAATATTTCATAATATAAAATCTGCATCAGGTTTTTTAAAACTTAGTCCAATTATAAAGTTAGCAACACTTTGTGAAGATGTTGCAGAAGAGGCTAGAGTACTAAAAGGTCCTGCAACTGAAGAATTTATTGATTGGTTACTTATGGTAAGCGATCAGTTCGAAAAATATAGAATGAATATAGAGAATGATGACGATTACTTTGGTATGCTTGAACCTCTTATTATAAAAGTTCCTATACATTTACAAAAACATTAAAAGATAAAAATGAATATACAGAAGTTAGACTTCGTGCTTCAGTCGCGAGGAAATTTTACTGAATTTTATTCAGTAAAAAGGGGATATTAAAATGAAAAAATTAGTAGCATATGTAACTGCTGGATTTCCTAGCAAAAGTTTTACTGTTGATTTAGCAATGGCTCTAAAGGAGTCGGGGGTAGATTCACTGGAGCTTGGTATCCCTTTTTCAGATCCAGTTGCTGATGGTCCTGTTATAGAAGAAGCGAATTTAAAAGCACTCCAAAATGGTTTTAAAATGGATCATCTTTTTGATATATCAAAAGAGATAGGAAAAGAGATAGACACATTGTGGATGGGGTATTTTAACCCGTTTTATCATAAAGGGGTTGATTTTTTTACAGATCGTGCAAGTGAATATGGAGTGAGTGGATTTATCATCCCTGATCTTCCTCATGAAGAATCATCTCTATACACAAAATCAATACAGGAAAAAAATGTCTCTTTGATATCATTTGTAGCACCTACAGATTCGCAAGCTAGAATTCAACAAGTTGTAAAAAATTCTCAAAAATTTATTTATCTTGTAGCTTATGCAGGTATTACAGGAAGTGGAACAAGCGAAGATTTAGGTCAAACTATAGCTCATATTAGACAATTTACTCAAACACCAGTATATGTTGGCTTTGGTGTAGATGAAAAAACTGCTAAAGACAAAGCTAAAGGTGTTGATGGTGTTATCGTCGGAAGTGCATTTGTCAAAATACTTCTTGATGAAAGCATAAGTAATAGTGAAAAAATAAAAAAAATATCAACTTTAGCAAGAGTAATAAAAGATAAAATCAACTCTTAGTTGGTTTAAAAATTAGGAGTAACTTTGGTAATAGTAATAGTGCTCCTAAAAGTGCCATAAGCATAACTATCATAGTCAAAAATCCAAAATAAATAGTCGGTGTAAAGTTTGATAAAACAAGGATAGAAAAACCTAGCATAATTGCAAATGAAGTGTAATACATTGCATAACCAATCGAGTTGTGAGAACGCCTCATAGCTTTTATGTAGTCATTGTCTATCTTTAACTCTTTAAAAAAGCGGTGTAGGTAGTGTATAGTATCATCAACTCCTATACCTAAACTAATGGCAGCTATTGTTATTGTCATCAAATCTAGGGGGATATTAAACCAACCCATAAATCCAAAAATAACACTCATAGGAATAGCATTTGCAATGATTGCAATGAGGGCTATTTTAAGTGATTTAAAAATAAGTAAAAACATTATAAAAAGAAGTCCCAAAACAAGACCAAGCGTAAGTATTTGAGAATCGAATAGTGATTGCAGCATATTGTTATAAAGTATCATAAGGTTTGATAATCTGAAGCTTGCTACATCAGGATTAATCAATTTTTCTAAATCTTTGTTTAGCTCTTTGATCAATTCATTTCTTCTTAAATCAGGATTAGAATCAATAATCCGAGTTGAAAACCTTAGCTCATTTTTATCTATATTTATATATGGTTCTAATAGAATTTTTTTAAATTTTTCAGGAAGCTTATTGTATAAAAGTGCTAGTTGAAAACTATCTAAATCTTTTCCTTGATTGAATGATTTACCGATTTTAAGTGTTGTTGCGATTGATTGGACATTACCTATTTCGCTTTTTTGATTTAAATATTTATGTATTTTCATAGCAAGTTTTATTTTAGTAGGAGTAAACCAATATTGCTCATCATTTTTCTCTTCCTCAAATTCATCAAAAAAATCATCAAATTCACTTTTTTTACTTATTTTTTTTGCTACAGATTTTTTTTCACTGAATTTCACGATAAGATCTAGTGGAGTAGTTCCTCCTAAATGCTCATCTATAACTTTCATACCTTTATAGATTTCAGTAGATGGTCTAAAATAGTTTATAAAACTATTTTCTACTATAAGTCTAGTTACTCCACTTAAACTAAAGATTGTAATAGCAGCTGTTAAAACAAGAATGGTTTTGCTTTTTTTTTGAACTATATTTGCCAATAAATCTGTAAGTGAAAAAGCAGATTTTTTACTTATACTTTTTTTAGAAATTGGTAACATTATTAAAATAGCAGGAAAAATTATAAATGCTAATACAAGAGATATCGCTATACCACTGCTCATCATCCATCCTAGGTTTATGATTGGTAATATATTTGAAAAAATTAAAGAGGCAAAGCCTACGATTGTGGTTAATATCGCAAAAAATGATGGAGAGAGTTTTGAAAGCATAGTTTCAAGAACAAGCTCTTTTTGGCTCATTGAAGGCTGAGTATTCACAAGCTCTTTGTACTTTACTATGAGATGCAAAACTATTGAAATAGTAATGATAAGTTGTAAAGAAATAAAGTTTGAAGATATGACAGTAACTTCCCAACCAAAGAAGCCTAAGACTCCAGTAGTCGCAATTATCGAAGCTAAGCAGATAATAATAGGCAAGACAATCCATCTTATTTCTCTAAAAATTACCCATAGTATGATGATTAGTAAAGCTAATAAAGAAGTACCAAAAACTAGAAGATCATTTTTTACGAAGCTTATTAAATCATCGCTAATCATATTGACTCCACCTAAAAATAGTTCGCCACTAGTGCTATGGTTTTTAAGTATCTCTCGAATATTGTTTATAAATGTATGATTTAATTCTCTTAGTGTATCTCTTTGTTGTTTTACATCTGTAGGACTTCCTGTTAGTGGTTTATCTTCTTTTAGATTTAAAATTATTGCTGTTGTACTGAAATTTGAACTTACTAAGTTATTTTTGTAAATAGGACTAGTTAAAAACTCTTTTTTTACTAAATCTAAGTCCAGTTTTGATGATTCTAGTGTAGGGATATCGTTGATTACCTCTTTCATTGGTTTTGTTGAACTTTGTAAAAGAGGAACATTTAAAATTGAAGTAACAGAACTGATTTTGTTTAGTTTTTCTAGCTCGTTACTTAACTCTTTTATGTTTTTTAGTGTTTTTGTAGAAAGAAGAGGATTGTTTGGTGTATATGCAATAACGAGGATATCTTGTGTTTTAAAGTTTTTTGCAACTTGATTTGCAAACTTTAAATCAGAATCGTCTTCTAAAAGTATTGTGTTGCTTGAAGCATCTATTTCAAGTTTTATGGCACCAAGCACAAAAAGAGCAATGACAGCAAATACTGCAAAAAGTACTTTTATAGGGTGTAAAAGAAGAAAATCATTATAAAATTTTTTAATCATTGACTAATTTTATCTAGCTTGCTTAAAAGTGTTTGATATGTTCCTTCTTGTAGAGCATCATTAAATTGTGCACGGTATACTTGTATAAGACTAACACCAATAATATCTACATCATATATTAGCCAATCATCGTCTTGAGCTTTATAAAATTTATATGTGACCTCATAAGTGTCTTTACTGCCGATTAATTCTGTGAACAACAAAATTCTTTTTGGATTGAGTTCTTTAAGTCCAATAATATGAAGTTTTTCATCTGTATATAAATTAACTTTTTCTAAATAAGAAGTTTTGAGTTTTTTGATAAATTTGTCTGTAAATTCTGTTTTTTGCTCACTACTCATTTTTGTCCAATTAGTTTTTCCTAAGCTAAGTTTTGTCATGAGTTCATAGTCAAATATACCTTCAAAAAGTGGAAGTATTTGTTTCTTTTTTTCTTCGCTCGTTAAATCTTTTTCTTTTATAATAGAAGTTGATTTATTGATTTTTGACTCCATTACTGTAACAATATTTTCTTTTTCTACGGCAAAAAGAGAAATTGTAATAAATACAAATAATAAAATTTTTTTCATGCTATTCCTCAATCAACTTATTTCTTCTTTGATTATATACATTTTTTAGTAAAATATATAAGTTTACCGAATCTTTCCTTATATTTTCATAGTTAATAACTTGAAAAGAGTATTCATTTATGACTTTATAAGTATTTAAAAGCAAGTATGCATTATCAAACTCCAAGCCATTTAAGTCTTCTTTTCTAGCACAATACATAGGATCAAGGTATCCATCAGCAAATATTCCTATAGCATCTCGTAAGTTGGATTGCCCTAAAAGAGGTAAAACTATATGAAAATCATTACTAACACCATAAAAACCTAAAGTCTGTCCAAAATCTTCATTATGTCTTTCTACTCCACCCTCAATTTTTGCTAAATCAATAAAACCAGCAAGACCATATGTTGAGTTTATAATAAATCTCATAGTTTCTTCAAACGCATTATTGAACTTTAACTGCAAGAGATTATTTGTAAATCTTATAGGATATTGTAAATTGTGAAAAACATTTGAAACACCTTTTCTTATAGGCTCATTGACAGTATTCCTGTACTCTTTAGCAATTGGTCCTAGGATGTACATGTAAACAAAATCATTAAATTGTGTCATAGGTACATTGTATATTTTGATTGGGTCCCAAGAAGATTCTATTTTTTCATTAGCAAATTCATCATCAAAATTAGCAAATTCATCATTTGCTTGTCCAAACATTAGTGAAAAAAATAACATAAAAACAACTATTCCTCGCATAAAAATCCTCAATAAAGAAATTTAAAATCTTATTATAATGTTTATTCTATTTAATCATAATTAAAGAATACTTTTAAATAAATATAATATCTCTTTTGAGATATAATGGCATAAAAATTTTGAATAAGAAACGTAAAATTAAAGGGTGTTAATGCAAGCCTCAATAAGCAAGATGTCACTGACTCTTTTTTTTGTAGTATCTGTGATATTTTCTACAATCTACACTCCTCAGGCAATATTGCCAGTATTAAAACAAACTTTTCATATTAGTGTTCTAGAAACAAATCTATTATTATCTGGTATGCTTTTTGTCTTGATGTTCTCTACCCCCTTTTATGCTCCTATTTCTAATCGATTTGGAAAGAAAAAAATTATGGTGGTCTCTACCTTTTGTCTTTTTCTTTCTGTTTTGTTATCTTCTATGAGTGTAAATTTTTACATCTTACTTTTAAGTAGATTTATGCAAGGTTTATTTGTGCCAGGTATTACGGCTATTATGCTCTCTTATGTACAAGAAGTTTATTCAAAATCACATAGAGGGTTAGGTATGGGAATTTACATGGCTGCAACAAGTTTTGGCGCAGTAATAGGTCGTTTATTGGCTGGATGGATTACTTTTCTCTATTCTTGGAGAGTAGCATTTTTGATATTTGCAATTCTTTTAGTTATTGCTTTTGTTGCAATGATTTTTGCTTTACCTGAAACTGATATAGTAAATAAAAAAATAATTCAAAAAGAGGAGTTATTGGATTTTTTTTCAAATCCAAAAATAGTTTCAGTATTGCTCATACCTTTAGTAGTATTTTTCTCATTTATGGCCATTTCTACTTTTGCTACATATCATTTAGCGCAATCACCATTTAATTTAGATGCAAGCCAATTAGGAAATGTCTTTTTAGTTTTATTGTTAGGAGTTATTATTAGCCCTATTGCAGGGAGATATTCTGATATCATAGGAAGAGTTAGAATACTATTTTTTGGTATTGCTATTTTAATTACGGGGATATTTTTAACTCTTTTTTCTTCCCTTGTCTTGGTTATACTAGGGATAGGGTTTGTAACTATTGGTATGTTTTGTGTGCAATCAGTAACTCCAACTTATCTTGGAGATTTAGTGCCTGAAAATAAAGCAAAAGTAGCTGTTTTATACCAAAGCTTTTTTTATTTAGGTGGTTGTTTAGGAACTTTTATACCAGCTATTGTTTGGGAAAATTATAACTATAAAGGCGTTGCAATGCTGTGTATTGTTCTACTTTTAGCTGGAAGTACACCCTTATTACACAGTATAAAAAAAGAGCGAAAGTAAAGAGGAACTTTATATAACTTTTGTAAATGGTGGAGCTGTCCGGAATCGAACCGGAGTCCAAAAATAGCCACCCATGACGTCTACATGCTTAGAAAAAGTTGTTTAGATTTCATTTTGCGTTCACACAACTCTCAAAGTTACACAAAACTAGCCTCTAATTTCATTTTAAGCCGAGACAAACTCAAAATATATCTATTATGTCTATGATACTTCCGAAATCTCCCTTGAATAGAATCAGAAGAGGAAGCAGTCCTACAGCCCTTGGGCTATAAACTAAAACTTATGCTACTGCGTAAGCTGGACGATAGTTACTGTTATTAGCAGTTATATTTTTGAAGGTTGTCTAACGGAAGACCCTCACTTCCGACATGCAGCCATAAGCTAAAACTATTCCTGTCGAAGCCATGTCAACCCCACAAATAATAGATGCGAATTATATCTAAATAGTTAAAGTAAAGCAAACAATAAATTTTATTTTTATTTTATCCTTATTTTATGTTAATTAAAGAGTAATGACTCTATTTTTGCCTTGCACTTTTGATATAAATAGAGCTTTATCACATCGTTTTAAAAGGGAGGCTATATCTTCTTCCCCATCATAGCAGCTAATCCCAAAACTACAAGTAATGTGTAGTGCCGGTATGAGCGTTTTGTTATTTATGCTTTCTTGTAGATTTTTTGATATTGAATATGCCTCTTCAATAAGTTTATTTGGATGTATTATTAAAAATTCTTCAGCACTCCATCTCCCAAATATATCATTTTTATCTATATTGGCTGTAACAAAAATGGTAAGTGCTTGTAAGAGTTTGTCCCCTTTTTCATATCCATAAGAATCGTTGATTTTTTTAAAATCATCTACATCAAAAAATGTGATAGAAAAAGTTTTGTTTGTTTGTGTACTCTCTTTTAAGATTTCATTTAAAGATTTTTCCAGCATAAATCTATTATATATTCCTGTAAGTGAGTCAGTTATAATAAGTTGAAAAATGATGCTTTTTGTCTCTTCAAAACTTTTCCCAATTTGATTGAGTTCATCTTCGTATTTCCATTCGTAACTATTTGAAAATTTTTTATTTTTTATATCATTTGAAAGAGTTAGTAGTTTTTGGACAGGTTTTGATACTTTGTAATAATAAAAAATCATAATTAAAGGAATAGTAGTTATAAGTTGAAAAAGAAAAAGTTTCAAATTTTCTTTCATGTATAAAAATATAGTTTTTTCTATCTTATTTGTAGATACTCTGAGCGTGATTTCTCCAATTGTTTTGTTATCAAAAGTAATGTTCTGTTTTTGTGTTAGTATTTTGCCTATAGCTCTTGTAGGGAAGTATTGATGAACAAAAACCTTTTCAAATTTTTTTATTGTTATTTCTACTATGTTATTATTGATTGTAATAGACTTTACAATCTGATTTGCAATTTTTTGTTCATTGCTCAAAAGAGGCATCAGCATGGAGCTTGAAAGCACTGCTAAAATTTTTTCTTGTTCATTTTGGAGGTTATTAAAGAGAATTTTTTTTTCATTTACAAAAGTAATATAGTTTGTTACTAGCATTGTTATGAAAATTGTGGCAACAAATGTAGATATAGCTAAGCTATTAAGTTTAAGGTTAAAAAACCAATTAATAAAATTTTTTTTAAACATAGTGATAGTATACTACAATTTCTATTTAGGAGAAATTATGTTAAAAATTATAATCAGTTTTATAATAAGTATGTTATTTGCAGGATGTTTAGCAACTAATCAAACTAGTGTTACTTATGAAAAGTATAAACCAAATGATCAAAGCAAGATTTTACATGTAAATAAAACAAAAAAACTTGCAATTAACAATAAGCCTGTTAATGGAATGATAAAAGGACATATAACAAATCTGAAATATGACAATGGTGCTTGGGAGTACAGGATTGAAAGTATAGATTTAAGTAACAAAAAGCTTCCCGTCGCACAATTTAGACATACAAAAAAACTAGCAAATGAAGGAGATTTGGTTTATGTAATTATAAAAAACACAAGACTACAAGAGTTGCTTTTAATAGAAAAAGCAAACTATAAAAGAAAAATGATTCGTAAAAAAAATAAAAAAATAAAAAAACTTAAAATCAAAACTCATAAAAGAACAAAGCAACGACAAGTTTTAGGAGTTCCTAGTGCAGAAGAAATCAAACTAGACTAGCGTTAACTGTTCATTGACTTTGGTCTATTACAATTCCATTAAGCGATTCATATTTCTCCTTCAAAAAAAGAGTGATTAGAAGAAGTTCGCCAAGCCTTTTTCTAATCTACTTTTTTTAACCTTATTGTAAATGAAGCTCCATTTTTTTCATTTTTAACTATTAATATACCACCCATACTCTTTTCAATGATAAGTTTTGACATATATAGACCTATGCCAGTTCCACCTGTCGATTCTTTTGTTGTAAAGTATGGCTCAAAGATTTTATCTATAGGTTTGACTTTTATTCCACCTGCATTATCTGTAATAGTTAAGTAGTTATAGTTTTTGTCACTTAAAAGTTCTATTCGTATAATTGGCTTTTGTATCTTTTCACTTATGAGTATATGCTTTGCATTTGTCAGGATATTTAAAAGAACTTGTTCAAATTCATTTTTATGTCCTAGTATTTTTTTATCATGTGATATATCTTTTTCTATAGTGATTCGTTTTTCTTGAGCAGTTGTTCCTATGATATTTATTACTGACTCAACAGCTTCTTTGACAAAAAATTCTTTTTTCTCTTTTTTAGGCATGAAAAATTCTCTAAAATCATCTATTGTTTTTGACATATACTCTAAAATATTTTCAGCTTCTTTACTTTTGCTTTCCATAGATGCATTATCTAGTTTTCCCAAATTGTATTTAAATTTTAGTGTCATCATTATCGCTGAGAGTTCTGAAAGTGGTTGTCTCCACTGATGTGCTATATTACTTATCATTTCACCTAAAGCGATAAATTTGGATTTTTGTATGAGGAGTTGTTCTTGTTCTTTACTTTTTTGTACCTCTTCATGGATTTTATTTTCAAGTGTTTTATTAAATTCTAAAAGTTGTTGTGTTTTTTTCTTTACTTCGTCATTGTAAGAGTTTAAATATTTTTCTATCTGTTTCCCTAAAAAGATTGCAAAAGCATTTGCAGCAAGTGAAAAAAACAAAAAGATTAGTATTGCAGAAGTGACTTCAAGTTGAACAGTTCTGTTGAGGGTAGCTTTTCTTTGAGCTATTTCAACATCTATATCATCGAGGTAAGTTCCTGCCGCAACTATCCAATCCCAATGCGGATAAAGTTTAAAGTAAGATACTTTAGGTCTAATGTCAGATGAACCTAGTTTTTTGTACATATAGTTAACAAAAGAGTATCCATCTTCATCAATATCTCTCAAAAATATTTTACGAAACTTTTTGCCTTCAGCATCTTCATATTCATCTGATATATAGTGGTCTTCTAAGTCTGGTCTATTTGGATTGACAATCATTTTTGCAAAATCATCTCCGCCATCAAAATTATTTACTTTATAAATAAAGATATAGTTTTCATTTTTTTCTCCGAAACGGATACTTCTAATCCACTCTTTTAGTTCTTGTTTTAGTTTTTCCTCTTTTTCTATAGAGGCAAAGGCTTCTGTTTTAGCTCTTTTAAATCGTATCATATCTATAACAGCATCAACTTCTCTTTGAATAAGTTTTTTTTGAGATTTAATATAAGTTTTTTTGCTTTGCGCTATTCCTTGATCTAGGAGATCATACTGTTTTGAGATGAAATAGTAGCTATTAAATAACATAAGTACAGTGATTATAATCATAGTGCTAAATATGATTACATTAGAGATGTTATTTTCTTTTATAATTTGCAAATTTAACCCTCTTTTTAAAAATAATAGATTATTATAACTCAATAAAACTATTCATATTATTAGAATAACAAAAAATTGAGTACAATAAAATTTTTATGAAGCATGTCTTTAAAAAAGGAATAATAAATATGAACAAAAAAATGCTTGGACAATTATCAAACTATACAGTTCTTTATGCAGAAGATGATAGTGGAGTTAGAAAAAATGTAGCTGAAATGTTAGAAATACTTTTTAAACAAGTATTTGTAGCAAGTGATGGGGAAGAAGCATATAAATTATTTTTAGAAAATTCACCACAGATTGTTATTACAGATATAAAAATGCCTAAATTAAATGGAATAGAACTTGCAAGAAAAATTAGAAAAAAAGATGAAAATATACAAATAATTATTATATCAGCTTACACTGAAGTAGACTATATGCTCGATGCTATTGATCTGTCTTTAATGAAGTACATAGTAAAACCAATCACAGAAACAAAACTTTTTGAGGCCTTAGAAAGATTTTTACAGATAAAAAAAAGTAGTGGTATGATTGATTTAAAAGATGGTTGGGTTTATAATAGTGCTAAAAAAGTCACTACTAATGGGAAAGAAGAATTTGAACTTTCAAAAAAAGAGTCAAAACTTTTAGAGATGCTTTTATCCAAAAAATCAGTACTTACATATGAAGAGATTGAGTTAGAACTTTGGAGAGATGAGTACATGAGCTTAAATGCTTTAAGACTACTTATGAAAAATTTTAGAAAAAAACTTCCAGATGGGTACCTTAAAAATATTCAAAGTGTTGGATACAAATTGTAACAATATGTGTATTTATTTATAATTTATTTACTATAAAGTTACAATTCGTAACTAAATGAAATATAAATGATAAAAAAAGTGATACATGTAAAGAAATTACATAATTCATACATACCTTTTTTTTATACTCCTTTATATAAAAACAAGGAGTAGTCTATGAAAAGATTTCTAAAAGTTGCAACTGCAACTGCATTATTGGTTTCAGCTTCAGTAGCAGCTGATTATACGATTAAGTTTTCACATGTTGTTAGTTCTAGTACCCCAAAAGGTAAAGCAGCTGATTTTTTTGCTAAGAGAGTTGATGAGTTAACTGGAGGAAAAGTAGAAGTAAAAGTTTTCCCAAGTTCTCAGTTATATACTGATAAAGCTGTTATGAAAGCACTTAAAATTGGTAATGTTCAAATGGCAGCACCAAGTTTTTCTAAGTTTACGAGCTTAGTTCCTCAACTACAGATTTTCGATTTACCATTTTTGTTTAGAGATGCAAATCATGTTCATGCTGTAATGGATGGTGAAGTTGGACAAGCGATGAAAGACTTAGTTACAGATAAAGGCTTTGTTGCTCTTGATTATTGGGATAATGGTTTTAAACATTTTTCTTCAAATCAAAAAGCTTTAATTATGCCTGAAGATGCAAATGGTCAAAAATTTAGAATTATGAGTTCAAAAGTTATTGAAGCTCAATTTTTAGCAGTAAAAGCTAATCCACAAGTTCTTCCTTTCTCAGAGGTATATTCAGCATTACAACAAGGTGTTGTTGATGCAGCTGAAAATCCACTTTCAAATTTTTACACAAAGAAGTTTCTTGAAGTACAAACTAGTTTAACTCTTTCAGAGCATGGTTACCTTGGCTACTTAGTTGTAATGAGTAAAAAGTTTTGGAACAAATTCCCAGAAGATCTAAAGCCTAAGATTCTTCAAGCAATGAAAGAAGCAACAGAGTTAAACAGAAAGTTAGCAGCTGAACTAGAAGCTCAGTATCTTGCAGAGATTAAAGCATATGCTGAAAAAAGTGGAAATTTAAAGATTATTTCGTTAACTCCTGAGCAAAAATCAGCATGGAGAGAAGCAACAAGCGTTATCTATCCTGATTTCTATAAAGTAATAGGTGAAGATTTAATCAAAAAAGCTCAAAAGTAGTGGAAGCGGTTTTGCATATGCAAAAACTTTCTGTGAAAAATAGAGTTCAATAAAGGTTGGTTATGGGGAAGTTTTTTACAATACTTGATTTAGGTGTAGCAGCCATCAATAAAAACCTAGCAGTGATTGGTATGGTTTTGGGTGTGCTTCTTGCCTTTACCAATGTCGTGTTGCGTTACATTTTTAATAGTAGCTTTACATGGGTTGGCGAGTTAACTATATATTTATTTATGTGGGGCGCACTTTTTGGTGCGGCCTACGGGTTTAAAAAAGGTATACATATATCTGTAACTTTGCTTTTAGCTCAGTTACCACCAGCAATTGGAAAAGCGATGCTTATTTTTGCACATACGCTATCTTTTGTATATTTAGCAGCAATGAGTTACTTTGGATACCAGTTAGTAATCATAATTGCAGAGTTTGAAGAGATGAGTGTAGATCTGAATATCCCAATGTGGATACCAAATCTAGTTTTACCTTTAGCCTTTGGTGCAGCTGCATTTAGAGCTGGAGAAAAAATATATGAAGTGTCTATAACAGACGCAGATGAAGTCATGCAAAAGAGTGAAGAAGAGTTGATTCATGATAGAACTGAGATGCAGCAAGGACATGATGCTCATGATGATATGCCAAAAGGAGAGATAAAATGATGATGCTTAGCCTTTTTGGACTATTATTTGGTCTGATGTTAATTGGTGTCCCAGTAGCTGTTTCTCTAGGTACAAGTACTATGATAACAGCGCTCATGTTCACAGATATGGAACTTATGGGGGTTCCTCAAAAAGTATTTGATGGACTTGATCACTACTCTTTAATGGCGATTCCTATGTTTATCTTAGCAGGTGCATTTCTTTCAAAAGGAAGTGCTTCAAAAAGAATTATTGAATTTGCAAAAGCTATAGTTGGACACCTTCCTGGTGGTCTTCCTATCTCTGCTATTTTTGCAAGTATCATTTTCGCTGCAGTCTCAGGAAGTTCTCCTGCAACTGTTGTCGCTATTGGTTCTGTTATGTATGGTGCAATCAAAGCTGAAGGGTATCCTACAAAGTATGCGATTGGTACAATTGCAACGGCAGGTAGTCTTGGGATTTTGATTCCGCCTTCTATTGTATTTATCGTTTATGGTGTTACAGCAGAACAATCAATCGGAAAACTTTTCATGGCAGGTGTAATTCCTGGTCTTATGATTGGTTTGATGATGATGGTTGTTACATATATAGGTGCAGTAAGACTTGGTTTCAAACGAAGCACAATGGCTCCATTTAGTGTGAGACTAAAAAAGTTTAAAGAAGCATTTTGGGCTCTTATGCTTATTGTTATCGTTATCGGTGGTATCTATGGAGGACTGTTTACTCCAACAGAAGCAGGAGCAGCGAGTGCTGTATATGCTTTTGTAGTTTCAGTTTTCATATATAAAGATTTGAAAATCAAAGATTTGTATCCAATAGTGCTTGAAGCAGCTATGACTTCATCGATGATTTTCTTTATCATTGCAAATGCGATGATTTTCTCTCACTTTTTAACAGATGAGAGCATACCACAGACAATCACGCAGATGATTTTAAATGCAAATGTTGGACCAATTATGTTCTTGGTTATCGTAAATATCCTTCTTTTCTTGATGGGTCAGTTTATGGAACCAAGTTCCGTAGTTATGATTACAGTTCCATTGCTACTTCCAATCGCAATGTCACTAGGGATTGACCCTATACACTTTGGTGTTGTTATGATTGTAAATATGGAGCTAGGCATGATAACCCCGCCTGTAGGGCTCAACCTCTTTGTGGCCTCCGGTATAACTGGACTAAGTCTAAAAGAGGTTATTGTAGCCTCACTACCATGGAGTATGACGATACTTGTAGGACTTCTCTTAGTAACCTACATTCCAATCATCTCTCTTTGGTTACCGAACCTTATGTTTGGATAAAAAATCTCTTACATGTAAAGAGGAGTAATTTTCTTTACATGTAAACTTTTAAATTATGATTTAAGTTTATTATCGAGAAAAGTTAACGAACAGTTAATATTGTTCTGTATTCTTCTAAAAGTAATTCACTATAAAATGGTAAAAAAATTAGATAATTTGTAACAAAAAACCCTTTTTTTAGTATTTTAAGTCTGTTTTTATTGCATTTGAAAAAAAATTCTGCTAAACTTTCTGAGTAATTAAAAAAATTCTTAAGGAGAATATATGAAATTAGCTAAACTTAGCTTGGCAGCTATTATGACAGTTGGTGCATTAAGCACTGCAAACGCACAACCTATAGAGGAAGCAATCAAAAATGTAGATTTTACAGGTATGTTAAGATATAGACTTAATCAAAAAGAAATTGAAGGTGTAAAAAGTAGTAACTCAAATGATTTTGATTTCTTAGGTAAATTTACTACTCCTGTAACAGAAGATATCAAAGCAGTTATGGCTTTTGCATCTAATTCTAATGCTGGTGTAAATCAATCAGGTTCTTCAGTAGGAGCTTTAAATGTAGATTTAGCAAAAGCATTTTTTGTATATAACAAAGATGCTCTTACAGTAAAAGCTGGTATGCAGTCAATTATTCACCCAATCTTTGATGCTGGATTTAATGGAAACAAAGGTACTGGTGTTGTTGCAATGTATAATGCTGGACCAGTTACATTAGCTGGTGCATATTTTGCAGGTATTGGTGGAGCTGGTGCAAACTTACTAGTTGCTGATAGTGATGTTGCTACAGTTGCTGTTATGGGTTCTATGGGTCCTGTAAAAGCACAATTATGGTATGCAAATATACAAGACATAGTTGATGGACAAGTATTTTTTCAAGCTGACGCATCAATTGAAATGGTTACTATTACAGGTCAATTTATCAATACTAAGTTAAATGACGCTATAGTTGCTCCTGGTGCTGAAGACACAGGTAACTATTATGCACTTAAAGTAGGCGCAAAATTTGCACCAGTTAGTTTTAACTTAGGTTATACTAAAAATGATAAAGACCAAGGTGCATATTCTGTAGCTGGTGGTGACTCTGCTGTAATTCAACCAGGTTGGAGACTTGTATATGAACTTGAGAATGTAGCTGATACTGAATCATTCTTCGGTGATGTTACTGCAACATTCGGTAAGTTTTCTGTAATGGGTGCTTATGCTAGTGCAGAAGCTGGATCAACAGATTATGATGAATTACAAGCTAAAGTAGGATATAAAGTTGCTAAAAACTTAGATACTTATGTTAGATATTCAACAATGGATATTGATAATGGTACAACTAGCATAGACAGTGATTATTTAAGATTTGAAGCTAAATACTCTTTCTAATTTTTAATTAGATTGATTATGAGCCAAGGATGCTTTGCATCCTTGGCTTTTTTTTTGCTTAATTTTTAAAAAAGCTAACATAAAGAAAAATTTGATATAATCGTTGATTAATATTATCAAAGGAACTCACATATGTTTAAAATTTTAGCTTCGTTATTGTTACTGTTTGTTTTGTCTTTAAGTGCAGAAGAAAAATCTTATGTTTTTGAAGCAAAAGGAAAATTTGCAGAAGATTTAAAAGCTTTAGTAGAAAAATACTCAAAAGACGGAAAAGTAAATGTAAAAGTCTATGAGAAGGGCCAAGAAACAAGAACTTCAAAAAGTAAAACTCAAACTATACTTTCAGCTTTTTTAAATGATGACGCTGAAGCATTAAAATACGCAGATGTAGATGCCGGAAGAATTTTATATCAAAAAAGTTGTGCTTCATGTCATGGTGTTAATGCTGATCAAAATTCATACGCTGTTCCTCATAAACTAAGTCAGTTAAAACCTATTGAAACACTTGAACTTCTTCAAGGTTACCAAAAAAATTATGATGGTCAATTTGGAGGCTCTTTAAGATATATTATGAAGCCACATGCAGATAACTTAACCTCTGAAGAAATGCAATCAATAGCAGTTTATATTTATAGTCTCAGTCATGATACAAAAGTACCAACTTCTGAAAATTCTACACAAGCGATAGAAGAACAGGAAACTCCAACTAGTTATTTACAATAATCTATAATAGAGAGATTATTCTCTTATATCAATACTTCCTATAAATTTATTAGTTTTATAGGAAGTATTCTACACACTTTTACAAATATAATTACAAATTACAAATACAATGTAAAAAATATGTTAAATTTAAAGTAAATTTTTGTATTATAAAAGATTGTTATAAAAACTAATAAGGAGTATATATGAGAAAATTGGCTACGATAGCAACATCTGTTGCACTTTTAGCATCGGTATCGATTGCTAAGGAGATTAAGGTTGGGGCAGTTATGCCTATGAGTGGTCCGCTTGCGGCTTATGGTCAAGTTACTTATGAGGGTGTTGAACTTGCACAAAAACTACAGCCCACTCTTAAGAATGGAGATACAGTTAAAGTTGTTTTAGTTGATAATAAAGGTGACAAAGTTGAAACTGCGACATCTACAACTAGACTTATCAGTTCCGATAAAGTAACAGCAATATTGGGTGCTTTAACAAGTACAAATACTGCTCAAGTTATTGCTATCGCTGATAAAAAAAGTGTACCTGTAATAGCTGCAGTTGCTACAAATGATAAACTTACAATGAAAAGAAGCTTTGCGAATAGAGTGTGTTTTATGGACTCATTTCAAGGTGAAGTTGTTGCAAACTATGCTTTAAAAGATTTAGGTCTTAAAACAGCAGTTGTTATTGTTGATCAAGCACAAGTTTACTCTTTAGGCCTTGCAAAAGCTTTTAAGAAAGCATTTGTAAAAGGGGGTGGTAAGATTGTTAAAAATATCAAAATTACTTCAGGTGATAAAGATTTTAAAGCCGTTGTTTCACAAATAAAATCAGCAAATCCTGATTTTATGTTTTTGCCATTATACCATCCAGAGGCTTCTATGATTGCTCGTCAGTCAAAGCAAATTGGTCTTGATAAACCAATGTTCTCAGGTGATGGTGTTGCAAACCAAACTTTTATAGATCTTGGTGGTAATTCAGTTGAGGGATATATGTTTACAGATTTCTTTGATTATTCAGCACCTCCAACAGAAAAATCAAAAGATTTTATTGCAAAATATTCTGCAGCAACAGGTAAAACAGAGATGAACTCTTTTACTGCACTTGGTGCTGATACATACTTCTTGCTAGTAGATGCTATGAACAGATGTAGCGATCCTAGTGATAGTGTTTGTGTGAACAAAGAGATAAAAGCTTCTCAAGGATTTGAAGGTGTTTCAGGTGTTATCAATATGGATAAATCTGGTAATGCAACTCGTTCTGCTGTTATCAAAGTAATTAAAGATGGAAAAGCTGTATATAAAACAACAGTAAATCCATAATATCTGCTACTTATTTTTCCCTCTACATGTAGAGGGAAAAATCTTATACATGTAAAAATTAATGTTTTTATTTTTATGCGATTTTAGTAAGGGTTATAGATGAATTTTTTAGAATTTATGCAACAAATGGTCAATGGCTTTAGTCTTGGTAGCATGTATGCACTAATAGCTATCGGTTATACAATGGTTTATGGAGTTTTACGGCTTATCAACTTTGCTCATGGTGACATCATGATGGTTGGAGCATTCCTAGGTTATTTTGGTATTGCTGTTTTAGGTTTGCCTTTTGTGGCAGCTGTACTGCTAGCGGTAATTGGCTCAGCTTTACTAGGTATGCTAACAGATAAGGTAGCATATAAGCCACTAAGAAGTGCTCCAAAAATTTCGCTTTTGATCACTGCAATTGGTATTAGTTTCTTTTTAGAAAATGCTTTTAATGTTCTTTTTGGAGGAACTCCAAGACCTTTTCCAGTACCTGAGTACATGGAATCAATCATAAATGTAGCAGGACTTACTTTCTCTGTTGCTTCTTTATTGGTACCTATTGTAACTCTTGTTTTACTTGCAATTATTTTGTGGGTTTTATATAAAACAAAATATGGCATGGCAATTCGCGCTTTAGCATTTGATGTAAATACTGTAAATCTGATGGGGATTGATGCAAATAAAATCATAATGCTTGTTTTTGGTATGGGCTCAGCTTTAGCTGCTGTTGGTGGAATTTTTTGGGCAGTCAACTATCCAAGTGTCGAGCCTATGATGGGAGTTCTTATAGGACTTAAAGCTTTTGCTGCTGCTGTTGTTGGTGG